>Ga0116226_10003152_pt1 | contig 14544 bp, 15 predicted proteins | sample S1TSphfallax_FD_89692 | JGI IMG/M metagenome (GOLD analysis project Ga0116226, IMG submission 89692) | Host-associated microbial communities from peat moss isolated from Minnesota, USA - S1T2_Fa - Sphagnum fallax MG | ecosystem: Host-associated > Plants > Peat moss > Unclassified | place: USA...
GGGAGCTCACCGCCCGCTAAGCCATGGCCGTCGCCTCGAACATGAGCGGAGCCTATGCGCGGAGCCGGCCCGGCCCCCGGCGCTTCCTGCCGATCATGGACCTCTACATCCTCAAAGAGATGGCGGGTCCGTTCGCGTTCGGCTTGGGCGCGTTTTTGCTCTTTCAGTTCATCAATATCTTTTTCTTGTCCGCCGACTACATCATCAACCACGGCGCACCGGTCTTTCTCGTGCTGCGGTTCCTCATCTTCCGCGTTCCGCTCACGGCATCGACCGCGTTCCCGTTCGCGACGCTCTTCGGCGCCCTGCTCGCCTTCGGCCGGCTCACCGCGGATAATGAAATCGCTGCGCTGCGCACTTCGGGGATCCCCTTCGCGCGCATCATCCGCACGCCGCTCATCGCCGGCATGCTCGTGTTCGGGTTTTCGTATTACATCAACGAAACCGTCGCGCCGGCCGCGACCGATCTCTCGACGCGCACGTTCTATCAGATGATCTACAAGACGGCGTCGCTGCCGATCGAGCCGAACATCTTCCGCCAGGATCCGGCGTCGGGACGCGTGTTCTACGTCGGCAGCGTCGACCCCGACGGCAAGACGATGCACAAGGTGCTGATCTACGAGCCCAACCGCCTCAACTCGATGATCGTGATCACCGACGCGCAGACGGCCGCCGTCGACGGCACCGAACTCATCTTGCAGCATGCAATCGTCTCGAAGATCAAACCGAATGGCGGCGTCGACGGAACCGTCACCAGCAACGACGTTCGCGTCTCGCTCCCGCTCGGCGATACCGTCCAGCAGTTCACCAGCAGCGCGTTCAACGATCCCTACGCGATGAACTCGAAGCGGCTCGCCGAGGACATCAAATTCCGCAAGATGAGCGGTCAGGGCGGCGGCGATCTCGCTTCGCGCGAGATCACGCTGGCTCAGAAACTCGCCTACCCGTTCGCGTCGTTCGTCGCAGTGCTCGTCGCCGTGCCGCTCGCCGTGCGCTTCGGGAAGAAGGGCCGCACGATGGGGATCGCGCTTGCGATCATCGTGTTCTTCATCTACTTCATCATGGGATCGGCGGCCGGCGCGTTCGGCAAGAACGGCGTCATCGACCCCTACGTCGCCGCTTGGCTGCCGAACATCCTCATGGTGCTCGCGGGCGGGCTGCTCATCTACACCGAAGACCGGTAACCATGCGTTCGCCGCTTGCGGCGATCGTCGCGCTCGCGATGATCGCCACTTCCTTTGCGCCCTCGGCCGCCGCGGATCTTCCGACGGGGACGAACGCGGACGCGCTGAGCCTGCTGCAATCGAAGTGTACGCTCGCGCAAGCGGCGCAATCGCCGGCGCCGCAGAGCTCGCCGAATCCGGCCGCGTCCGCATCCGCCTCGCCATCGGCGGCGCCGACCCAGGGGCCACCGAGTTCCGCGTACCAAGGGCCAGCGACGATCGTCGTTCCGCCGCTGCCGACGGCCTCCGCGTTCACGCCGCCGCCGCTGCCGACGCCCACGCCCAGCGTCCGCACCACGAGCGGCCCGATCTACATCCAACGCGAGACGCCCGCGCCCTCGCCGGGTGCCAGCGGTGCGCCGACGCCGATCCCGACCGCGACGCCGCACCCGCAGCAGACGCTCGGGCCCGGCCAGTACATCGTGCTCTCGAACACGATCGAGGGCGTGAACACCCCGGGCCAGCCCGCCGATCTCGACGGCAACGTCAACATCTTTTTTCAAGACGGCCTGCTCGTGGGGGATCACGCGCATTACGACGGCGCGCAATACATCGACGTGACGGGTCATCCCTACATTCGCAACCGCGAAGACGACTCGATCATCTACGCGGACTCGATCCGCTTCGATACGTACAACTCGCGAGCGATCATCGTCAACGGGCGCGGCGCGACGACGCAAGGCGTCGACCGCGGCAAGTTCCATTTCACCGCGAAGACGCTGCGCACCGAAGGTAGCGGCCTGATCCACGGCGACCGGGCCACGTTCTCGACCTGCGAGAACCCGCGCGGCGGCTATCACGTCGAATCGAAAACGCTCGACATCACGCCCGGCGACAAAGCGGTCGCGCGCAGCAACGTGCTCTTCCTGGGCGCCGTCGCCGTGCTCTACCTGCCGCTGCTCATCATCCCGCTCACGCAGAACGACCCGGGGACGCGGCGCAGCACCGGCGTGCTGCCGCTCTTCGGATACTCGCAGTCGCAAGGCTACTACGTCATCGCGAAGATCGGCTTTGGCGCGACCGACTACTACTACGGCTACTATCGGGTCGAGGAGTTCACGAAACTCGGCATCGGCCTCGGCTACGTCGCGTTCTTCCGGCGCAAAGACGGCAAACGATCCGTCGACGTCAACGTCTATCACTTCCAAAGCCACGCAACCGACGTTCAGCCGACCGGGACGAACGCGCAAATCACCGATACGGAAATCTTCAGCAAGACCGTGCGCGGAACGTTCGGTGTCAATTACACCGGCAGCTACGCGCCCAATGTCAATATCCCCAACACGCTGACGCTCAACGGCTCGGTCACGCATCAGACCCTCAAAGATTCGCAGAGCTACACGTTCAATCGCGAGACGACGACCGACGGCGACTCTTCGCTCAACCTCGGGTTCACCGATCAGCGCAAGCTCTCACCCAATCTCACCCAAGCGCTGAATCTGAGTCTGACCAACAACGAGGACCCCGCCGCCGGGATCGGGGGCAGCGTCCAGTCGATCCACATCAACACGGTCACCGACCTCGTCGGCCCGGGCGAAGATTACGATTTGACCTACGACCGCACCGATAGTCCGACGCCGGTCGGCATCGACAAAGAGCCCGAACTGCTCATCCGGCCGCGCGGCCAACTGTTTCCGAATTTCTCGCTGATCCCGATCACGGGAACCTTCGCGGTCGGCAACTACAGCGAAGAACGGACGGTGACGACGCCGACGGCCGGCAATTTGCTCGGAAGCAGCGGCTATCAAGTCTTCGACACGCAGCGCGCGCAGGCGGCGCTCACGTTCGGTCCGGAAGTCGCGCACTTTCTGGGCAGCGACCTGAACGCAAGCGTGATCGCGACGCAAGACGCCTATGCGACCGGCGACCTCAAAGCACAGATTCAGCAAAACGCGAGCTTCACGACGCCGCTCGGGGACCACGTGATCAACGCGATCACCTACACCGAACAGAATACGAACGGCCCCGATACCGAGCCGTTCCAAACCTTCGACGTCCTCAGCGGCAACTCGAATCAGGCCTCGGACCTGATCCGCATCTTCAACGGCAGCGCATACAATCTGACGCTCTCGTCGGATACGCTCTTCCATCGTAACGCGCAACCCGTCACGTATCAGCTCGCCTTCATGCCGACGTTCAAGACGGCGGTGATGATCGGGGGCGCGTATATTCCCGGCCCCGGCAACGGATTCGAATCATCGACCATCCAGATCTCGACACCGGTCGGCTACGAATCGGACATCCAAGTCTCGACCAATGCCGATTGGAAGAACAAAGGCCGCCTCAACGACAAGAACATCTACTTCCGCAAGGTGATCGGCGAATGTTACGAAGTCGACGTCGCCTACAATCAGGACTTGAAGCAGGTCACGCTGGCGGTCCAGCTCTTGGCGTTCCCGACCCAGCGGCTGAACTTCGGCCTCGGTCAGTCGAGCTCGATCGTGCCCGGCTCGCTCAACTTCGCCTCGGCCGCCGGCGCCCTCGGCGTCGGCGGTTCGCAGCCGATCGGCCCCTAAGCCGCCTCCTCAATCACTTCGCGGGATTCCGTACCCTGGCGAGCTCCCGTGTCATCCTGAGCCTCCTGAATTACACGGCATCGCACTGCGGGTGACCGCAGATGCAGTTGTCCTCGAATTCTTCGTCGCTACCGTCGCGCGAGGCGCACTCGTCGCTGCAGTAGGCGGCGCCCTCGGTGCCCCCGGTGACCGTGCACTTGCACTCTTCGTACTCGCAGGGCTGCGTCATCGTATTCATGCGGTTTCTCCGTTCTCGTCGCTAGCGGGTAGGTGAACAATTGGCGTCGTGCAGATCGGCGCCGAACCGTTCGGGCGTCGTCTTCCACCAGATTGCTAGGGCTGGTTGATCAAAGTGAAGCCGGTGAGTTGCGAGTTCGGGTTGGACGGTATGACCGCACCGGTGGGCTTCGTGTAATTGATGTTCTGGACTTGCGCCGTATTGACCAACAGCGAGTACGACGTATCGGTCGCGCCGCCGGTGCCCATCGAATCGACCGGCACGCCGCTCGAATCCGTCACGATGAAATTGATATACCACGATTGTTGCGCGGCGCTCGTGTTGAGCGGAAACGGCGTCGGCGAACCGGACGCAGGGGGCGCGCTGCTCCCCGGCGACGGTGAAGGCGAAGCCACGGGCGAGGCCGACGCGGCGGGTGCCGCCGTCGCGACCACGCTCGGCTGGTTGAGGAGCAGCCGCACGAATTCCACTTGGAGCTGGTTGCCCGTGCCGTTCGCATTCGCCGACCATTGCAGCGACTGCACCGGAATGGGGGGCGAATACTCTTGCAGCCCCGAGGTCGCCGGGTTCAGATAAAACTGCAGCAACTGGGGCACCGCGTTCGTAACGCCGACCGATCCCGTCGGACCTGCGAAGAGCAGCGCGTACGAATAATTTTGATACCCGTTCACGTAGGCTTGCGGATAGGGCTCCGCGCCCGAGCCGCTCGTGTTGAACACGATCAAATACTTGAAGTTCGTGAAATCTAAGGTTCCCGCGACGTTTACGCGAATGAGCATCGTCCCCGAGGGAATGGAGCCGCCGTTCGGCGAGTTCAAGCCCGTCACCTGACGACCGCAAGCGGCCACCACCATCGCAATTACGAGTACGGCCAGTCCCAACCGACGATTCATCGACACCTCTCTAACGGTACGCTCCGCTGCTGTAACGTCGGTCTGCGCATTTGCGTTACATGCCGCCTTTCCCAAGTTTGGCCTCGTTTGGCTTGCCCCGTTTGCGCTCGCGGGGCTCTTCGCGCTGTGGAGCGCGTTGCCGCCGCGGGCGGCACTGCTGGCCGGCTACGGCGCCGGGGTCGTGTTCTTCGCGCTCGACTTCGCCTGGTTCGGCGAGACCGCGGGGAAGCTGCTCGGGCCCTTCGCGTTCATTCTGGATCTGGGACCGGCCGTCGTGGAAGCGCTGGCGTTCGCGCTGACGGCGCTCGCGGTGTCGGTGGCCGCGCGGCGCTGCCCGCCGGCCGTCGCCGTGCTCGTGGGCGCGTGCACGTTTACGGCGGCGGAATGGGCGCGCTCGAGCGGCGTCTTGGGCGTGCCGCTCTATCAGGTCGGTGCACCGCTGATCGAGACGCCGCTCGCGCCGCTCGCCGCCGCCGGCGGCGTCGGGCTGCTGACGTTCGTCTGCGCGCTCTTCGGTGCGGCGCTCGCGTCGCTGCTGCGCGAACGAACCTGGCGCCAAGCCGCGGGCTACGGGGCGTTCATCGCGGCGGCCACGCTCCTCGCGTGGTGGACCTGGCCGGCTCGCACGATGGCGCCCGGCCCGCTGCTCACGGTCGCGGCCGTGCAAGGGAACATCACCCAAGATCTCAAGTGGACGCCGGCGGCGCTCGATCTCGCCGTCACGCGCTATACGACGCTGACCGCGGCGCTCGCTGGGGCGCATCCGCGCTTCGTGCTGTGGCCGGAAACCGTCATCACGACGAACATCGCCGAGGATCCGGCGCTGCAGATGCGCTTCGCGACGCTCGCGCACGCGCTCGGCACGACGCTCGCCGTCGGCACGGTCAGTTCGCTCGGGTCCGATCAGAACGTCATCGTCTTCTACGGTCCCGGGGCGGGCGGACGCGCCGCGGTCGCGGAGTATGCGAAGCGCCGGCTGGTGCCGTTCGCGGAATTCCTGCCCGGCCCGGCCTGGATGCGCGCGCTGCCGTTCGCGAGCCTTGCCTCGGCGTACGTCCCCGGCACCGGCGATCCGGTCGTACGCATCGGCGGCCTCGCCGTCGCGCCGCTCATCTGCTGGGAGTCGGCCTTCGGCGACCTCGCGCAAACCGATGCCGCGGACGGCGCGAACTTCTATGCCGTGGCGACCGACGACGCGTGGTTCGGAAGCTCGGACGGCCCCTACGCGCACGCCCAGCTGACGGCCGTGCGAGCCGTCGAGACGGGCCGCTGGATCGTGCGCGCGGCGGCGACCGGGATCTCCGGGATCGTCGGCCCCGACGGCGTCTGGCGCGAGCGCACGGCACTCGACACGCAAGCGACCGTCACCGGCACGATCGGTCCGCCCCAGCCCGGCCTCTACGCGCGGCTCGGCCCGGTGCCGTTCGGCCTCGCCTTCAGCCTGATCGCGGTGGCGGGACTCGCGATCGGCGGACGGCGGCCATGAGGCGGACGGTCCTTCGGCGCGCCCTGCTGATCGCCGGCATCGCGTTTGTCGCGTGGGTCACGTGGGGGATCGTGCATGCCGGCGGGCCCGTGGCGAACGTCGGAACCGGGACGGTCAGCGAACTCGACCGCGGCCATGCGGAGGGCCGGCGCATAAATGCGCGGTCCTGGTCGCTCGACTACGGCCGGATCATCGAAGCCCCCGACGGCTCGACGGCGACGCTCTACGACGTGCGTCACGGCGAGATTTTCCGCAACGGAAAGCCGTATGTCGCGGTGCACGCGGACACCCTCGTCGTCAACACCCTGAGCAACGATTTTTCCGCCACCGGCCACGTGGTGTTCACCGAGAACGACGGCAAGCACGTGCGTCGATTCCGCTCGGAGCACGCACTCTATTACGGCGCCTCGCAAATCCTGACCCTACCGTCCGCCGTACACATCGAAAGCGATGGGATGGCGGCCAGCTTCGATCACGCGACGGTCAATTTGAAGACCGGCGCGATGTCGCTGGGCCGGATCGATGCGATCGGCTGACGAACGGCGCGGCATGCGAACGCTTTTCCGACCGGAAACGCTTTTCCGACTCGCCCTCATCGCGTTTGCGCTTGTGGCTGCCGCCGTCCCGGCACGCGCCGACGACGCGCCGAAGCCGCCGCCGACGCCATCGCCGTGGCTGGTGGGTCGGCTCGGCCTCTCGACCCCCGAACAGGGTGCCCTCGAGGGCATCAGTTTCCGGCCGTTCGTTCCCACCCATGCCTATAAAGATGTCGCGCTTTTGGCGCCGTTCCACGGGAACGACGCACGCAGGAACCGCGGCATCGGCTACGAGTACGCGGTCGAGGGGCGGCTCTACGTGCTCACCGAGTGGCCGGCGAACGGCGGCACGATCGATGGGTTTCCCGCGCTGCGAGCGGGCGATCCGGATTGCCGCGACGCGCGGTCGTTTCCGCGGCCGGGAAGCGGCATCGTGTGGAGCACGCCGCGCGGGATCGTGGCCACGCTGCGTCCGGACGGTGAGCGCGATGCGAAAATGTTACTAGCGGAGTGGCATCGTCTCGTCCGTCGCGGCGCGTGCCGTTAGGTCTGCGGTTCGCCGCCCTCTTTGGCCGCGGCGTTTTTTTTCGCTTCGGCGATCAGTTCCTTGACCTTCTGACCGCCTTTGTGACCGATCTGCTCGTAGAAGTCCGGGCCGTACTTTTCCTTGACGACCTTGCCGCCTTTTTGACCGATCGATTCGTAGAATTCAGCGCCGTGACGTTCCCGTGTCGCTTGACCGCCCTTGCGCCCGATCTCTTCGTAGAAACTCGAGCCGTAGCGGTCGCGCACGGTATCACCGCCCTTTTTCCCCGCTTCGCGGACCGACATCTCGCCTTCGGCGCCGGCTGGTTTGGGCGCCTTCGGTGTCGACTTTTTGTCGGCCATACGTTACTTCGTGGTCGGATCCGACGTCCGTTTGACCTTCTGGCCGCCCTTTTGGCCGATTTCTTCGTAGAATGTTGCGCCGTACTTGGACTTCGTCGCCTCGCCGCCTTTGCGGCCGATGGCTTCGTAGAATTCGCTGCCGTATTTCGCTTTCACGCGATCGCCGCCGCGCTTCCCCGCTTCGCGAACGCTCATGCCGCCGCTGCTCGCCGGCGCGTCCGTGGTCGTCGTGGTCGTCTTGTCTTTGGTGTCCATGATCGGAATACTACCCCCAGAGTGAAGCTATCGGCTCTCGATTACCGTACCCGGCGACAGCTAGGTTAAACGCCCTGATCGACACGATTTTTTCTTCCGCCCGGATCTACGATGGGTCCGGTGGCGCTCCGTTCGTAACGGATGTAGCCGTCGTCGACGGCCGGATCGCGCTGATCGGAGATTGTTCGCAACATGATGCCCGGGAACGTGTGTCATGCGCGGGCCGCGCGCTCGCGCCGGGCTTCATCGACGTTCATTCCCACTCCGATGAGCTTTGGCTCGCCGAACCGGGCGGATTCGGAAAAACTTCACAGGGCGTCACGACCGAAATCGCGGGCAACTGCGGAACGTCGGTTGCGCCGCTGCACGGGACCGCGCGCGAAACCAAAGCGCGCGCGGCGGCGCGCTACGGTCTTGCCGTCGAGTGGACGACGTTCGATGAGTTCTTCACGCTCGTCGAAGCGAACGGCGTCGCGCTCAACGTCGCGTCGCTGGTCGGGCTCGGCACGACGCGCGCGTGCGTCGCGGGCGACGCCGACCGGCGTCTCGACGCGACGGAGACCGCGCAGCAACACGCGCTCGTGCGCGAGGCGATCGAACACGGCGCGCTCGGCGTCTCGAGCGGCTTGATCTACGAACCCTCGCGCTACGCCGACCTGCGGGAGATCGTGGGCTGCGCGCAGTCGGCGCGCAGCGCCGGCGCCGCGCGCTACGTCACACACCTGCGCGACGAGGGCGACGATCTCGCGGAGGCGGTCGCAGAGGCGATCGCCGTCGGCGAGGGCGCCGGGGTCGCGGTTCAGTGCTCGCATCACAAAGCCGCCGGGAAGCGCAACTGGGGGAAGGTCCATCAGAGCCTCGAGCTGCTCGACGGTGCGATTGCACGCGGGCTCGAGATCGGCATCGACGTCTATCCGTACGTCGCATCGTGGACGGACCTCGCCACGATCTTGCCGCCGGCGATTCGCAGCGGCGGCACGGCCGCGACGCTCGCGCGCCTCCGCGACCCCGCGCTCGCGGCGTCGTGCGCGCTCGCGCTGACCCTCGCGCGCGATCCCGAGCTCGGCGTTCCGAATGAAACCTGGCACGACATCCTCGTCACCGGGGTAGGCTCGGAACGCAACGCTCCGCTTGCGGGTCTGCGCATCGACGAGATCGCCGCACGCTGGCGGCTCTCCTCGGCACGCGCGGCGATCCGGTTGCTCGTGGAAGAGGAGATGGACGTCGAATGTGCGTTCTTCACGATGAATGAAGATGACGTCGCGACCGTGATCAGCGCCGGGTTCGCATCGATCGGCAGCGATGCATCGGCGCGCGCGTTTCACGGAATCACGGCGCAAGGGATGCCGCATCCGCGCACCTACGGCACCTTTCCGCGCGTCTTCGGCCGCTTCGTGCGCGGCCGGCGCACGCTCGCGATCGAAGAAGCGGTGCGCCGGATGACCGCGCTGCCGGCGCAACAATTCGGCCTGCGCGATCGCGGCGTGATCGCGCGCGGCGCCTGGGCCGATCTCGTCGTGTTCGATCCCGAGACGATCGTCGATCGCGCGACGTACGACGCGCCGTTCGCGCAAGCGACGGGGATCGATCACGTCTACGTGAACGGCAGCGCGGTCATGCGCGACGGCGCGCAAACCAAGGCGCGGCCAGGCCGCGTGCTGCGAGGCGGCGGATGAATCTGGCCGAACTCGACGATCCGCGCCGCGCGGGCCTCTTTGCCGGTTCCGCAACGCTGCGCCTCGCGCGCGGCGAGACCGCTTACGCCGCCGGCGATTCGTGCGGACGCGTTTTTCTCGTCGTCGAAGGCCGGATCAAAATCGTGCGGACCTCCGCCGACGGCGGCGAATCGATCGTCGGCCTGCGCGCGCCGGGCGAAATCTTCGGCGAGATCGGCTGGATGCGTGAGTCGGCCGTGCGCGCGACGAGCGCGGTCGCGATCGAGGCCGCACGCGTGCAGTCGCTCGATACGGCACTCTTTGCAAAACGCGTCGGTGCCGATACGGAGCTCGCCCGCGCGTACGCGCGCGGTCTCGCACGACGCCTGAGCGCGCTCGAATACGAGCTGACCGAACTTGCCGGGAAGAGCGTTCCCGGCCGGCTCGTCGATCTGCTCGGGCGCCTCGCGCGCGAGCACGGCGTTCCCGAACCCGACGGTGCGCTACGCATCGGTCTTGCGCTCACGCATCAAGATCTCGCCGATCTGATCGGCACGAGCCGCGAGACGCTCACGAAAGAACTGGGCGTGCTCGCCGACGTCGGGTTGCTGCGCGTCAAGCACCGTACGGTCACGCTCGTGCAACCGCAAGCGTTTCCGTTCGTGCATCGCCGTGACGCGCCCTGAGTTCGCCGCGGCGCTCCTCGCCGTTGCAACGTCGCGGCCGCGCACGCGGATCAGCAGCGACATCAGCATCAGTCCGACGCTGCCCGATCTGCTCGTCCCGTTCACCGTTTCGATCGCGCTGCGCAATCCCACGCACGCGTTCCTGCCGCTCGAATTTCCGACCACCGACCGCTACCGCATCGACGTGCTGCGCGACGGCGCGCTCATCTGGACGAGCGCGCACGGCAAGCCGCTCGCGATCCCGCAGCGCATCGAAGTGCCACCGGGGCGCACGCCGCTCGTCTTCTACGACGTCGACGGTCTCACGGCAGGTCAATACGCTTTCGCGCCCGGTCCGTATCTCGTGCGCGTGACGATGCTCGGTTCGTTGTTGACGAGCAGCTCGGAGCAGACCGTCACGTTCGCGCGACCGTTGACGCTCGCGCAGGCGCAGGCGAGCACGCGTGCGGTGACCGTCGCCGGAACGCCCGCGATCGTCCGCGGCGTCCCGCTGTTGATCGACGGCGGCGACTCGCTTCCGCTCTCGCAGCCGCTCGGCTTGCACCCGACGGGAACCTATCTCGTGCGCGGCACGTACGATCGCACGGCGGCGCCGCCGGTCTTCACGGTCAGCCGGTTCGCGCTCGCCGCCGCACCCGCCACGCCTGCACCGGCCGCGCCGGCCAGTCAGCCGACGTAAGCTCACAAAGCGAGCGCGCGCGCCGATACAACTTCCGGAGGACAAAACGCCGGTCGGGCTCGGAGGGCTCGAATTGCGTTTTGCTCGTGTAAAACGATGTTGAAGCCACTCTCGGATCGGAGCCCGGCAGCGCCACGCGCGAACGAGGTCGAACGGTCACGGATCCGTGCAACGGGCGACGCGTCTGAGGAAGCGGCACGCGCCGTCGCGCGGCCCGACGCGAGCGCGAACGTTCGCTTGCGTCTGCTCATTTCCACGGCGCTCTTCGCCGGTATTCTCCTGACGGTCATCGTGCTGCTCACGGTCGATGGCCCGACCTCGTTCCAAGAACGCCGGCGTCTGGCCCTGGCGATTGCGCTTGCCGGTATCTTCGCGATCGGCATATCGATCGACGCGATTCGTTCCGTGACGCGTTCGGAACGTCGCTTACGCTTCGATGCCACGCACGACGCATTGACGGGCCTGGTGAACCGGCGCACGTTCATCGACGCGCTGCAAGCCGCGGTCGACGGCTTCCTGACCACGCCCGAGCGTCGCTATGCGATCCTCTACATCGACCTGGATCACTTCAAGTTCGTCAACGACAGCCTGGGGCATGAGATCGGCGATCGCGTGCTCATCACCGTCGCCGAACGCATCAAGCGCCTTACACGGGACCGCGATATCGTCGCGCGGCTGGGCGGCGATGAGTTCGCGGTCTTGCTCAACGACGTCCAACAAGAGACCGCGATCGCGATCCTCAAGCGCGTGCAGCATGACCTCACCGCCCCCGTGTCGCTCGACTCGCGCACGATCTTCACGAGCGCGAGCATCGGCATCACGTTCGCATCGCACGCGTATCAACGCGGCGAGGACCTCTTGCGCGACGCCGACGCCGCGCTGTATCGCGCGAAAGCGCAGGGCCGCGCGCAACACGTCGTCTTCGACAAAGAGATGTTGCTCTCGGCCCGGCGCCGCTTGCAGATCGATACCGAGCTGCGGCTCGCCTACGAACGCAACGAGCTGAAGCTCAAGTATCAACCGATCTACGATTTCAAAACCGGCCGCTACGAGGGGTGGGAAGCGCTGCTGCGCTGGACGCACCCGCAACTCGGCCCGATCGAACCCGGCGTCTTCATCCCGATCGCGGAGGAGACGGGGCTCATCCTGGGCATCGGAAACTGGGTCCTTCGGGAAGCATGCCGGCAACTCGGGGTCTGGAAGCAGCGCTTCCCGGAACTTCCGCAGACAATGGCCGTGAATCTCTCGGCGCAGCAGATCATCCAGCCGCGCTTCGACCGCCAAATCGCCGCAATGCTGAGTGAAAACGGTCTGCAGGGATCCGACTTGATCCTCGAGATCACCGAGAGCGTGATCCTGGACGGTTCGCGGCTCGAACCGACCCGGATCGCGGCGCTCAAAGAGATCGGTTGCAAACTCCACATCGACGACTTCGGCACCGGCTATTCGTCGCTCACGTATCTGCAGCGCTATCCGGTGGATGCGATCAAGATCGATCGCTCGTTCGTCGGCGGCGCGGGCGGCGGCGACGAACTGAAAAGTCCACAAATCGTCGCGACGCTGCTCGGCCTTGCCGAATCGCTCGGCCTCGACGTCGTTGCCGAGGGCATCGAAACGCGCGCGCAATTCGATGCGCTCGAGCGGATGCATTGCCGCTATGGCCAGGGCTACGTCATCGCGCACCCGCTCGACGCGGACCAAGCCGCCGAGCTGCTCGCGATCGCGCGGTTGCCGATCTAATCAGCCCGGCGGCCAGCGGAGCGGAAACGCGTAGCCGATCGCGCCCCCGAGCGCGATGAACGGCGCAAACGGAATCGCCGCCTTGCGGTCCAGGCGCTTCGTTGCGAGCGCGATGAGCCCGAACACCGCACCGGCGATGAAACTGGCCGCGAACAGGGAGAGGCCGCCGCCGATTCCGATTCCGGCACCGAGCAGCGCGCCGAGTTTCACATCGCCGAGGCCGAAACCGCGGCCACGCGAGAGCAGATACGGCGCAGCGAAGAGTGCGCCAATCGCAACCGCGCCTTCCGCGCGCATCGACACGCCACCGGCGCCGAGCGCGACGACCGGGATCGCGCCGACGAGCAGCGCTCGATCGAAGACGTACCCGCTTTGCGCATCCGTGAGCGCACACGCGAACGCCGCGACCAGTGCCGCCGCGCCGGCTCCCGCGCCGGGCGACCACGCTCCGAGCGCGCCGGCATACAGCGCGACGAACGCGCCCGCCGCTCCGTACCACCAGCGAAACCGCCCGACCGGCACGTCGATCGCCCGCGCGCCCGACCGCGCCGCCGCCCACACCGCGATCGCTTCGGCGTAGCCGCCCGCTGCGAAGGCAGCCGCGAGCGCCGGCGCCGTCATCCCTGGCCCAAGGTGGTCCGGTCGTACACCATGCGTGCGCGCCGGACGAGCGTCTCGCGGTCCGCGTCGTTTTCGATGACGTCGTCGGCGAGCGCGCGTGCAACCTCGGGATCGATCTGCGCGGCCATGCGCGCTTCAATCGCCTCGCGCGTCCAACCATCGCGCGCCATCACGCGCGCGATCCGCGTCTCACGCGGGGCAGTGACGAGAACGTTGCGCGCGCACGTCTTCCAGTAGTCGCCCTCGAAGAGTAACGGAATCACATGCACGACGATCGCACCGTCACCCGCGGCCGCTTCGCGCTCCGCTGCGAGCGCACGGACGCGCGGGTGGACGATCGCGTCGAGCTCCGCGCGCGCAGCTGGGTCGGCGAAGACGATCGCCGCAAGCGCAGCGCGATCGAGCACGCCATCGTGAATCGTTTGCGGCCAATGCGCGGCAATCGCCGCGAAACCGGCAGAACCGGGAGCGACGGCTTCGCGCGCCAGAACGTCGGCATCGATGATAATCGCGCCGTATTCCGCGAAGAGATCCGCGACCGCACTCTTCCCCGAACCGATCCCGCCTGTCAGCCCAACTCGCACCCAGACGGCTTCGGCCCCAATGTCATCCTGAGCCTGTCGAAGGATGGGCATGCGATCAAGGGGCGCGATCCGCCACGATCGTGGCCGCCACCGTGTCATCCTGAGCCTGTCGAAGGATGGGCATGCGATCAAGCGGCGCGATCCGCCACGATCGTGGCCGGGGCTGGCATCCTGTATCGCATGCCCATCCTTCGACAGGCTCAGGATGACATTGTGGCGGCTCAGGATGACATTGTGGCGGCTCAGGATGACACGGGGGCGGCTCGGATACTCGCGGCGCTGACGGAAAAGAAAAAGCCGCCCCGGGGGGCGGCTTTCCGATCGCGATGTGCGGGGACTAGAGGTTTTGCGCGGCTAGTTCTTGGCCGAGCGTACCGAGGCCGCCGCCGGCGTATTCGGTCTCCGGCACGTAGGTGTCGAAGTCTTCGAGCGGGACGTCGGCGACGTGCTGGATCGAACCGGTGATGCGTCGCGTCGACTGGTTGATCGTGAGCAGCGTGACCTCGACTTCTTCGCCCGGCGAATACTGCTTCGTGGGCTCGAA
>Ga0116226_10003153_pt1 | contig 14542 bp, 10 predicted proteins | sample S1TSphfallax_FD_89692 | JGI IMG/M metagenome (GOLD analysis project Ga0116226, IMG submission 89692) | Host-associated microbial communities from peat moss isolated from Minnesota, USA - S1T2_Fa - Sphagnum fallax MG | ecosystem: Host-associated > Plants > Peat moss > Unclassified | place: USA...
ACCCCCAGCTTCCGTCAAAATCAATTCTGGTGCTGCCATATCCCAGTCTTTAGGAGCAGATTTCCCAGACAGAGAAATGTAGATATCAGCTTCTTTTTCGACGATCGCCGCAATTTTACAACCCACACTACCAACAGCCTTTTGATGCTGACAGGGCAAATTTTGCAACAAATACTCTAATTGCTCATTCCGATGAGAACGGCTGACAACAAGAGTTAACTCTTCTAAGGACTTATCTACGGATACATGTAAGGGAGTAGAACCAGTGGAGGTTTCCACAAAAGCCCCTTTTCCTTGAATCGCATAATATAACTTTTCCGTTTCTGGGATAGCCACTACTGCTAATACTGGTCTTGTCCCTTGTACTAAAGCAATATGAATCGCATAATCACCAGTTTTGTCAATGAAGTCTCGCGTTCCATCTAAAGGGTCAATAATCCATACCCACTCAGCCGGATGTTTACCTTGAAATGACTTATAAGTTTCTTCACTGACATAACCAAAGTCATCCCTACCTAAATGGGATTGTAGTCTTGACAAAATATATTGACTCACAGCTACATCTGCTGCTGTTACAGGCTCATTATCCTTATATTGCACATCTAAATGCAAGTCAACAGATAAATCTGTAGTTCCCCGATAATAAGACCGGAGAATTTTCGCTGCGCCCCAAGCTATATCACGAGTAACTGGGAGAATTTCTTGTAAATCTTGCATCGAGCTACCTTGAATATTGTACAAATACAATAGCTCTTATTTTTGCCAGCAATGCAAACTGCTATCAACCCAGGAACACTTTATGTTGTTGGTACTCCCATTGGTAATCTGGAGGATATGACTTTTCGCGCAGTGCGCATTTTACAAACTGTAGATTTAATCGCGGCTGAAGATACTCGTCATACAGGAAAACTACTACAACATTTCCAGATCCAAACTCCTCTCAGGAGTTATCATGAACATAATCAGATTAGTCGCATTCCAGATTTATTGGAGCAATTAATCAATGGTAAGGATATTGCTCTGGTTAGTGATGCTGGAATGCCAGGAATTTCTGACCCAGGATATGAACTGGTCAAGGCTTGTGTCGCATCGGCGATCGCTGTTGTGCCAATTCCCGGTGCTTGTGCAGTAATTACAGCTTTAAGTGCAGCAGGTCTACCCACAGATAGATTCATTTTTGAAGGTTTTTTACCAAGTAAGAGTCACCAAAGGCGAGAATATTTAACTTCTTTGCAAACAGAGTCACGGACACTGGTTTTTTATGAATCGCCTCATCGTTTACGGGATACTTTAGCTGATTTACGGGAAGTCTGGCATCCAGAGCGTCAGATTGTTATTGCGAGAGAGTTGACGAAACTGTATGAAGAATTTTGGCGGGGGACAATTAATCAGGCGATCGCTCTTTATCAAGAACGCGATCCCCAAGGAGAATATACCCTAGTACTTGCGGGAAATCCTCCGTCTGAAGTTCAATTGACGGAAGATGAATTGAAAGCTGAGTTAGGGGAAATGCTCAAAAGTGGTGTGTCGCGATCGCAAGCCAGTCGCCAATTAGCCCAAGAGACTTCCCTACCTCGGCGCTACATTTACCAATTAGCTCTATCCATAAACATTGATTAATGTAGATATTGAGAAAGTCTGCCCTCACCCTAAATCCCTCTCCCTCTCGTGAGAGGGACTTGTGAGGAAGATTTCCCAATTTTGAGATTCGTGCTAAGATTAGATAGCGTATAATAATTAAGCTATAATTATGATGCCCTAATAGCATAAGATAATTACCCGCCCGGAAAACATAAATAGTTTTTTGGCTACGGGGTAGGGGTGTTGGGCTAAATTAGAGGCTAATATTACAATTAATATCGTCGCTAAAGTTGAGGACAGACTAAGAATGACCCAGGTGGTTCTAGGAGAGAATGAAGCTATAGATTCCGCGCTACGTCGGTTTAAACGACAAGTTTCCAAAGCAGGGATACTAGCAGATGTGAAGTATCATCGGCACTTTGAAACCCCATTAGAAAAGCGAAAACGCAAGGCGGTCGCTGTTAGGCGCAGCCGCCATTTTAAATAAAGGTATGGGGTTTAGTACTAGCGCTGCTGAAGTATATAAGCAGCAATTATAAATTAAGAGAGTTGCCATTACTTGACTAAAAATTCAAACGTATAACACCCCCATCAGGGGGGTGTACATAGTCCCAAAACAAATACTCTCGACGCTTCTGCGTCGCTAACTCTGTGGTATTTAGCCATTGCTGGAAGTCGTCTAGTGTAGAGAAATCCATTAATGCTGTCGTTATATGGGTAGCTAGCAATATTAAATCACTTGGATTGCAGGGTTAATTGCTACTAAATTCAGCTCTATATTCTCCAATGACTTCAATTTTACCAACAATATTTTGGTTCAATTGCTCCAGTTCTTCACAAGGAATCCACCATTCGGTATGATACGAAGCTCCTACCTGATGAACTTTATATTTATCCATAAATTCTTTTTTGACATTAAAACGGGTGACATAACCGACCCCATTATCCCTCAGATTCCATTTAGTAGCAATTTCTTGAGCATACCGCTCGTTTGTAACTGGATAGAAAATCGGCTGTTCGGGGAGTCGAGGCGGCCACTTAGTATAACCGCGCTCTCTAACCAATTCTAACTCATGAAGTCCAGTAGGACGATATAGCGTTATTGTTTCTTCCATACTATAACATGGGCGACAAAGTCGCAAACAACTAAAAATGCTTGAGTTGTTTGGCACAATTAATTATAAATAGCAATTGTTAAAGAGTAAAGGTGATGAGTAAAGTCTTAGCGGTAGTCAATCAGAATTTCATCATCCGATTGATGGATAAATCAGAATTAGCACATCTGCCGATGGCTTGGGCAGGTCAAGAAGGCTGGAACCCAGGGAAATACGATACTGAAGCTTTTTATCAAACTGCGCCTGACGGGTTTCTCTTAGGGGAATTGGATGGTAAGCCAGTGGGATCTATTTCTGCTGTGAATTACGACCAATACTTTAGCTTTATCGGTTTTTATATCGTCAAGCCAGAGTTTCGCGGACGTGGATTTGGTCTAAAAATTTGGCAGACGGCTATGGAATATGTTGGAACTCGTAATTTAGGACTAGATGCTGTAATTGCTCAACAGGAAAACTATAAAAAATCTGGTTTCCGAGTTGCTTATAATAATATTCGTTATCAGGGAGTAGGTGGTGGCGATCTACCTCCTGGGATAATTGAACTCGGTACAATTCCTTTTGAGGAATTGGTAGCTTTCGATCGCCGATTTTTCCCATCAGAGCGATCGCAGTTTCTGCACCATTGGATTAACCTACCAGAAAGTTTTGCCTTAGGAGTTCTCGCCAACGGACATCTCGTAGGTTATGGAGTAATCCGAGCCAGTACTATAGGCTGCAGAATCGGTCCACTATTCGCCAATGATACGGAAATTGCTAGACAGATTCTACAAGGGTTGCGAGCTAAAATTCCAGATACTTCCGTATTTATTGATGTACCTGGTATTAATCAAGCAACAATTAATCTGGTTGAATCTTATGGAATGCGATCAATTCAGGAATTTGGGCGGATGTATACAAAAGAAATCCCGCAGTTACCTTTAAACTCTATCTTTGCTGTAACGAGTTTGGAGTTAGGTTAATAGTACTTAGGAACTATGGGAATTATGTATTTTTGAGGAATACCGCAATGAGTGAAGCAGTATCAATTATATCGGTTGTAGAATTGATTCCTATGTTGAGTGCGATCGCCCAGAGGAATTGGGTAAGGTTCAAGGAATTGGAGCAGGAATTTGTCGCACAACATGGTGTAGAAGAATGGGAGGAATTTTTCGCCTTTCGCCTTAAACCTGCACTAGATAAGGATTCTGATCGATGGCTGCTGATTCAATGGTGTAGTAAAGGTATCAAGTCGGTTGCAGCAGCATGAAATATCAGCGATGGCTTCGCCCGCCCCCTTGGGGCATCGCCCAGCCTGATTTCTCCTAGCAGGAGCCAGAGGGTTTCTCTAATGATGGAAGGAATGGCGATGGCAACACGGACGCTGCAGGCATCGCATACTGGAAACGAGAAAGAGTGAAGGTGTTTTCTTATGGCGAAAACTTTGTGACAATAACTTAATCAAGGATAGCTCCAGTGAAATTAGCGCCTTTAACATTGTTAAGTCTGGCATTATGTAGATCAGCTACACTGAGATCAGCTTCACTGAGATTAGCTTCACTGAGATTAGCTTCACTGAGGTCAGCTCCCCTGAGGTCAGCTCCCCTGAGGTCAGCTTCACTAAGGTCAGCTCCCCTGAGGTCAGCTCCCCTGAGGTCAGCTTCACTAAGGTCAGCTTCACTAAGGTCAGCTTCACTAAGGTCAGCTCCAATGAGGTTAGCTCCCCTGAGGTCAGCTCCCATGAGGTCAGCTTCACTAAGGTCAGCTCCCCTGAGGTCAGCTCCCGTGAGCTTAACTTTACTGAGGTAAGCTCCACTGAGGTCAGCTCCACTGAGGTCAGCTTCAATGAGGTCAGCTACACTGAGGTCAGCTCCACTGAGGTCAGCTCCAATGAGGTCAGCTCTCCTGAGGTAAGCTCCACTGAGGTCAGCTCCACTGAGGTCAGCTCCAATGAGGTCAGCTCCACTGAGGTCAGCTCCACTGAGGTCAGCTTTGGCAAGGTTGGTAAAAGAGAGAAAGAATATTAAGATTCTTTCAAAGGCAGTCTCACTTAAACACTGACTATACCTAATGATGCGAAGCAACCGGGTTTTATCAATCTTATCCGTATCTTGTTGAATACAAGGATGAAATTTGATTTTGTCTTTCAGGTCGTTTTGTAATTGAGCATAACGGTGTAACTCAAAAAGCAAAATCATGACATTCAGACCTGTGTAAATATCCACTTGTCGTAGTCCCAAATAATTTCCTCGCCTTAACGATTGCTTTTCTAGCTGTTCTTTTTTAAGGAAAGGCCAGTTACTTCCTACTTGAGCATCGATAAACTCTCCATCAGACCACCGAAAATAAAAATTCTCTAATCTAGTAAAAAGTTTTAACCAATTTTGAGAATTAAAATCTTGATTACTAGTCAATAAACCCATCAGATACTCTACAATTTCAGGTGTTAAATTTCCATAACCCAATAAATCATAGACTGCTTTATCCATTTCTCCTGTTGAAATTAAATCTTCTTGACGCTGGCGGTAGCGACTGGTTTTTGGACTTGTCCACTCTACAAAGCTTTCCGCTAATCGTTCTGCGAATAAAAATTCACCAAAACTTTTATGTACAAATTCTATCGAACCACCATCTTCCCCAGAAGCAGGTTTGATATAAAATGCAGTCAACAGATTGTTTAATACTTTTTCTTCTTTAACATTTTCCAGAGAAATTCTCTCTTTAGCTTTCTGAATTAGTTGAGCAACTGGGTCGTTTGTGTCTTTGAGTCTTATTTCTAGCGTCTTGACACTAGTAGATTCATTTCCTGACTGAACTACACACAGTGCTACCTCGGTGAGAAATCGTCGCAAATCTTCCTTATCTAGTCCAGTCAATTTAAAGTTTTCGTCTTCACGTTGCTTTTCTAGCACCCATTCAATCGCCCGATCATAGATGGTGATTTTTGCTGTAATTCCCTTGGCTTCAGTAAACATTTTGGTATTAAGATACTCTTCTCGGTGCATTCGCGCTAATAAATAGAGCAATAATGGCTCTCTTGCTAATTTATTTTTTATTTCCTCTGGACAAGAATTTAAAAACTCCTGAAAGTTATTTCTTTCCTGAAAACCAACTTTAGCAGACCATTTATCTAACCATGTTTGTCGTATCAAATCATTCATTGATTGAATTTCGACTCGCTCTAAACTTCTTGTTTGAGAAATTAGACGGTCAATTCCTTGGAGTGCAAGGGGACGGCCTGTTACTAAAAACCGATGATGGCTACTTTGTTGAAATTGCTCTACTTGCTGCAAAAATTCTTGTAACCCACCGCTAGACCGTCCTTCTAGTAATAATTCATCAAATCCATCAAGTAAAAACAAAAATTTGGTATCTTTATCGGTTAGCCATCCAGGATTACCTTTAACAAATTCAAATGTTTCTAGTTGATTCTCTAAGGTTTTAGTTAGGTTATTCTCCAATACCCGTATATCACGTAAACGTATTAAAATAGGAGTGAAATTAAGTTGTCTATCTTGTCTTATTCTATCAGCAAACATCCTTGTAAAAACGCTTTTCCCTCGCCCAGCTTCTCCTTGAATAAATAAGATTTTCTTTGATTCTTCCTTATCACTAATAATTTTTATTGCCAAATCTTCGATTGGATATATCTCACCTGCAATAGGTTTACCATTATCATCTAAAACTTGAACTTGTAGAGGAACATATAAATCTCGAAATGTAATATTTTCTTCGTCAAAAATTTTTTCATCAGGTTTGGGCTTAATTTGTTGCTCTAAATAGGCTTCTATGCTTTTTTGTCTTGCTTGATATTCTTTAACAATTGGAACAATAAGATCACTAGGTGTTATAAAACGTGCATATGTCTTTCTAATATCTTCATATTGATCTAAATACGCTCGAATCTTATCATAGTCCCAAATATCATAATCCTTCAAGCAAGGTATACTATTTTTAAATTCTTGAAATAGGTTATATACTTTATCCTTTGTTCCATCATCTTGTACAGGTGTTAAAATAACATTGGTTGCAAGAATATAATATTCTGGTTTTACACGATTACTTTGGGAATCTGCATAATCCATTAACTCTTTTTTTAATTCTTTAAGTGCCCATTCTCCATCATCTTTTGGTGTCTGAGGACGTTGTTTAAATTTAGCTTGAATAACTATGTAACCATTCCAAGAATCATTTTCAGATGGGTAATTAGCCGATCCTGTAAAAGTAGCTTCACGTCCTCCATCCTTCCCATCACCAAATACGATTGTTTTAAAACCAAATATCTTAACTGCTAATGCCTGAACTAAATGTTCAAATTCTCTTGTATTCAATCCTGCTAAGTTATAGTCTGTCATTTTACCTTTATTCAATTACTGAAATTACTTTTACTTCTAAATTCATGTAAGGGAAACTTACAATAAAGTATTCGGGCTTTTAACCAGTATAGCTTAGACTTTTTAATAAGTAGATGAATCAAAATAATTATAACTATATGAAGTTTTGTAAAATCGGTGAAAGTAGGGGCGCAAGGCCTTGCGCCCCTACTGGTGTTGTAGATTTATGGCGAGTTCAGCGCAACGAACAAAGAGGTTTATTTTTGCTTGCCTACTTACCATATGAATAAATACTCCTGAAGCTACATCGGACAACATACTACATCCCACTGACGGGGATGTACATAACAAGTATTTAGTGATTAAACTAATCCAAGCCATAGAAACGCGCAGGGTTATCCCAAAGAATTTTACGAACAATTTCTGGGGAAAGTTGCTCTTCCAGGTTGACTGCATCAGTAACTACATTTGGTTTGTGATCCATATGGGGATAGTCAGAGCCAAAGATTAAATTATCCGCGCCTAGATAATCAAGAACCTGGGCTAGATAAGGCTCTCCAGGCTCAAGAGCAATAAAGCACTGGCGATAGAAATACTCCGAGGGTTTGATCTTTACCGTGTCTTTTATTTCCCATCGCAAATCCTCATATTCACGGTCAAGTCGCCATAGCCAGTAGGGAAGCCAACCACAACCAGATTCTAAAAATCCCACTTTCAGATGGGGATGGCGTTCTAACACTCCACCTTCAATCAAGGAAAGTAGCGCCATCATCTGTTCTAATGGATGGGAACAGGCGTGGAGCGCAAAGCGGGTATGAAAGCGATCGCTCCCTGCGGTTGGGACGCGGCTATGAGTGGTTTCATGTAGACTCACAGCAATTCCTAAAGCTTCACACTCAGTCCAAAATGGCTCATAGTCGGGACTACTCAGCGATCGCCCTTTAATCAGGTTAGGGCGTAAGCAAACAGCCTTCCAACCAAAATCGGCAATGCGCTGCAATTCAGGCACCATTTCCTCTGGCGCATGAAGATTAACCACCCCCACACCCCGGATAATTTTGGGGTTATAGCTGCAAAAGTCCCGTAGCCAATTATTATAAGCCCGAACAAATGCTCCAGCTAATGGAGCAGCTAAAGTATCAATACCAATAATCCAGGAGAAATGGGTGGGATAGACAAAGGAAACATCAACACCCATTTGCTGCATAGCTAGTACATGGGATTCAGGGTCAAAGTTCTTCAATAAAGATTGGGGATGGTTTTGGGTAACTTCCTTGATTCCTACCTGGCGCACTAGATCAGAGCATTTATACATAATCTCTTCTCCGTTGATTTGGAAATCTTGGGAGGGAGCAAAGCTTTTAAATGCAGGTTCCAAATATTCCCCCCACATTTGGTGGGGTTCGTAAACATGGGCATCAGCATCAATAATTCGATATCCTTGAAGCATAAATTTAAAGTGGGGAGTAGGGTGAGTTAGATCAGAAATAACTACATCCACATGGGAACCGGGTTGAGTTGCTCCTCTGGAGTAGGTCTTGGTAACCAACCTAGTTTTACTGGTATATCATACAACCGTCCTGCTCCTAAACGTTTCCAGAAGTGGCGCATTCCCGGAACAATAACTCTCACAACCCTTAAACCAATATCAGGACGGGTTTGGTCAAGGAGCAACATTTCCATCCCGTGTTTTTCAACAATTTGTTGACAAAGTTTGATATCTGCTAATAGATCATCGTGGCAAATCTGAGTATAGTCACCATGTACTTTTGAGCATAGGACGGGAGCAGGTGCTAAGTAAGGCTGATTAACTAAAGTTGCAGTTTTCCACCAGTCTAGAACAGTGGGGTCAGCAGAGGGAGCATATTGGGTTGTTCCATCCGCATTAGCAGCTAAAACCCCAGGTAAGATTTGATTTATTTCTGTTAAGGCTCTTTGCAAAGCGAGTTTGGGGTCGAAGTGAGTGCCAAAACCAAAAATAATATCCTCTACTGGGCGATCGCATCTACGACTGATAGCAGCAAAGGTGGGAATATCCAGGTCTGAGGTAATATCTATTACCCAAAGTTCCCGTTGGATTGATTGGTAATAATTTTCTAAGGAGAGAAAATAAGGCTCCTGAAAGCTGGCTAGGTCTACTTTTGGTCGAGGAATGCGGTTGTACCACCATAAAGCAACGCTGTCTCGCTCTACTAATTCCATAAAACCTTGGAGTAGAGCTTCTTCTAAGGTGTTACCGGCAGCGCAGCCGTTAGTGGTTGCCCAACAATCGGGGGACAAATCTATGGGATAGCCAAAATAACAATAGGCTGTTGGCAAGTATTTCCAATCTTGGTGGGTGAAAGACCAAACTGGTGTCCAATCTCTTTCTCTGGTTTCGTCGAATGGTTCTGGTACTTGCTGAAATAAACTAGCTTGGGTATTCCATTCCTGACGGCGATCGTATTGTCTGGGGCTAAAATTCATATAGGTATGAGGATGGATGGCTCTGTCTACCAGTTGCTGGTAACTACCCTTAATCCTGACTTCGTCTCCTTGAAAAATCCCTGAATACCTTTCAATTGCTTCACCTAAAGCACTGGCTTTGGCTTGAGCTTCTGTTTTGCCTTTACCTGCACTTCTACCCCCTAGGTTTTGCTGTAATTGTCTGAGGTCATCCCAGATGGAGACGCAATGATGTTTGGCAATATACATGGGGGCTAAGTTATTCAAATTAGGGGAAATTTTTTCTAGCTGACGCACAACTCCTGTGATGGGACTGATGTGATGGCGATATTTCTCTAAGGTTGTTTCTGGGGTAAGAGTGCGATGTCCGCCATCAGCGGTAAACATTTTTTTACGACTACCCAATACAGGTGGAAACTGATACTGCTCTGGTTTCAGGATACCACAGGTAGGACATTGAGGGCGTTTAATGATTGGATGATTGCGTGTTTCTAGGGTAAGAGTATCATAGCTGACTATTACTCCTGCTAGACGTGGGTTGTCTGGATCAATAATCCATTTCAGGACTTCTGTTGCTGCTATATTGAGGGCAGTTGATTGGATTGAGGGGAGATCAGTGAGGGGTGGTGTTAAGGGATGGGACGTATGGTTATGTCTGTGGATGAATCCTTCTACAGGTCGGTTATTCCGCAGTCGTTGGGCTAGACATTCCCAACACCCGGTTTTTCCAGGTTGGAAGATTGGACCAAGCCAAAGTATTGTTCCTACTGGTTTGACTAACATCCAAGGGCGCGATCGCTCTAGGTTTTGTTGGTTAATCTCCCAGAGTTCTGGTTGTAAATAGTCATTGGTTAAAACAATTTCTAAGTTTCCCGGTTCTCCTATTTGTATATGTAGGGATTCCATCTGAGTGCTCAATTCTGCAGCGGATACAGAGCCTAAAACTGTGACTGTAACTTTAGTATCCTTTAATCTGCTATAGCCATCTTCGGGCTTGACGTGCAAATGTTGGCAAAATAAAGCTAAGTTTTCCGGTAATACCTCCTGATTTTCCATCAAATACCCTTTTTTCTCCATCTCCATGAGGGCGTAATAAATATAGGACGCTGGTATTTCCGCGGATTCTAGTTTTTCGACGATATCATCAGAGGTATGATTACCATCTAGCAAGGGAAATAATAAAGAAAATAATAGATTATTTAGGCGATCGCTCAACAAAATTGCACCTCTTTCAGATAAGAGGAAAACATATTCTTCTCTGACAGTTTCTATCCGAAACTGCGACCTTAGCTGCGGTTTTTTTAGCATGATTTTTTAGCATGATTTTTTAGCATAATAACTTTACAACCGAGAATAAAGTAGAGTATCAAGAAACTTGTCTTGATACTCTACACTATCAAATCAAAAATATATCTATCATGAAGGACTCATTACGATATAAGCAGAAGGAGGAAGATAACTATCACCAGCCTCTCCTCGACCACGCATCCAATCTTCTAATTGTTCTTCTGTAAAAGTAGCTGGACCAAAACGAGGAACTGCTGGATAGTGCAAGGTAATCACATACTTTGTACCTTTGTCATGTATGCGATCAAGAATAGGGTCGGGTGAAATTCCGGTTTCACGGATAGGAGCGGGCAAGGGAACAACGCTTGCTTCATAGCTAAAATTCTGGAAGAATTCTGGGTTGGTGGTGATAACAAATCCCAAAGCAGGATCATTACCATCAGGGTCAGAATCAGGTTGAGCTAATTTAGATAATACTTTGGACAAGGTTAAGTCGTTTCCTTCTACTGGTTCACCTTTAAAAAGGGCTTTGATAGTTTTAGTTAATTCCTGTGCCCTCAAAATGGAAGTTTCATCACCATAGATAACAGCTGCTGCAATATTACTCGCTTGTTGTTGTATAGTATGGCCAAAGAATTTCTTCAGTTTTACCTCTTTAGCTAAGTTTTTGTCGTCATCTGCATAAGCTAAGACATCAGACCAAGACCAGGCCACTATTTTAGACCATTGCTTACCTGATTTCATTACTGTTGCTTGCTTTTCTGGTTCTAATAGATCTGGATATATCGAAGGCATTCTGAGAAATCTCCTTGTGCTAGTTATAAAGCTAATTTAACGGAAAAGAGAGACAATCTCTAATAGATCATAGTTACTACTTTGCTGTCTGATTACTCAGTTGTTTTACCAAGTTTTCGTCAAGCATCAAAAAACTAAAATCTGCTTTAGGCGAATTTTTCTTACCTCCCAGTTTAGCAAAAGTATGACATTGTATACAAGAAGTATTTTCTTGTTGATAGGGTTCCAGCGTAACATTGACCAAAGAATTTCTAGAATCTCCAGGTACAATCTCTCTTATTGTATCTGAATAAGGAACTTCGGGTTTTAATAACCACTGACTACCAATGAGTTGGTAGGACTGCCAAACAGAATTTTCTAGCTGATTCTGCCATACCCTATTGATTTCTATTAAATCTTTATTACCTGAAAGATTTAATTTTCGGCATATCTGTGATGGAATCTGATGTTTTCCATTTGTCGTTACAGCATAGGGAGCTTTGTCTCCCCACAAATAAGGCTTTTCCGCATAGAGATGATTTGTCTTACAATTTTCTCCTTGACATTGTGGATTGTATAATGTGTAAGAAGTAGTATCGTTTACTAGTGATAAACTGTCACAATTTGGAGCATTACCTATATGTTCAAAGGTAGACCAAATCCATCCGTTATTATTGGTTTTCTGCATAATATGGAAGCCAATTAAACCAACTTCAATTTCCTGAAGTGTGTGAGTAGAATTAGCTTCATTTATCACACTCAATTTTCGTTTGGTAGTAAAGTATTGAGCTTTCTCTTGTTCAGAATTTCGCTGATCAAAAACTCGCCAAGCAGCCTTAATCTCCATTGCACCATTACTGCTTCGAGATTTACATACTTTACCATTAGCTGCTTGACCATCCTTATCAGGTTCACTACATACAAAGTTGAATGGATTATCTTGATCGTTGAACCCTTGTAAGTTTGCAACATCATACCATTGATTATCTTTGATTTGAGATGACTCAGCAGGATTAATTCGGATTTCATTGATAACATAGTTACCTTGTTTATCTACTAAGGCACCAGCTGATCCAAGGAGCAAGGATATTATTTGATCGCTGTCGCCGAATTCTGTGAACCTTAGTGTTACCTCTGGTACTAATCGTTGTGCTATTTCTGATCCTGCTTTGGGATCTGAATTTGATTCCGTAGTATTGCGCACACAACCCAAGTCTTTTTTATTCTTTGGGTTATTGGAAAATGCTTCATCTGGTAAGAGATAGGATTCCCAAATCCGAGGAGCATAGGGAGCTTCACCGATTTTTTTATCTTCTAAGGGATTCCCTGCACAGTCAGATGGCCAGTTTAAGGCGACAAAGGTTCTCCACGCAAAGTCGTAAAAGTAACTTTTGCCAGTATTCAAAATACCAACATTATTTGGTAACTGAGACGTAAGGGTAGTAGAATTTGTATCTGCTTGAGCTTGCGGAATCATGGGGTCAAAGCTAAACCCAAGCATAATACAAGCTAAAGCTATAATGAAAATTGAAACCAGTTGTTTGATGATTCTTAGATACATAAGATTTGTCAATTAACTGAGGAATTTACAGGCAAAATAATGGTGTACTAATGTACAATTCATTTATTGTGTACTCATAAGTGAGTAGGTATTTAAGATATTCATATTACTAAATCTACAGTTAGAACCAGGGAAGAATTACTTATATTTTCTAGTTACACCAGTATCAGTGTCTCACAAGACAATCATATCTCCTTTAGGAAAATATGATCATGTAATAAAACTTAACCTTTTCCCCCAAACATTTTGATACCCATGAGAGCATTTCATTCTATTTATATCTGCTTGTACGTCAGAAAAATTCTGTCTGTCTTGCACTAGATATTATACTATGATATAAGGTAATTACAATCCTAAACAGATCCAATAACATGATGAACCACTCAGAATATGAGATTTTAGAAAAAATTTATGAAAGTGCTAATTCCTTAGTTTGTCGAGGTATCCTTAATCCCAGTAAACAACCAATTATTTTGAAGACCCTCAAACAAAATTATCTCACTGCTGCGGAACTCACTCGATATAAACAAGAATATGAAATTACCAATTCTTTAAACACAGATAGTATTATTAAAGCATATTCTTTGCAAAGATATAAGAATAGTTTAGCAATATTTTTAGAGGATTTTGGGGGTGAATCTTTAAAAAGAATAACATCTCAACGTCAATTAAGTATAGAAGAATTTCTCACCATTGCCATCAAGATTACTGAAGGTCTATTCGCTATTCATAATGCTAATATTATTCATAAAGATATTAACCCTGGCAATATTGTTTATAATCAAGAAACTGGACAACTGAAAATTATTGATTTTGGAATTTCTACCCGTTTATCCCAAGAAAATCAGAAACTTACTAATATTAATCAATTAGAGGGAACTTTAGCCTATATTTCCCCAGAACAAACTGGGAGAATGAACCGAGGAATAGATTACCGCAGTGATTTTTATTGTCTAGGTGTCACTTTTTATGAGTTATTAACCAATCAACTGCCTTTTGAAACTAATGACCCGATGGAATTAGTCCATTGTCATATTGCACAACAGCCAAAAAAACCTCATGAGTTAATACCATCTATTCCTATAACATTATCTCATATCATCATCAAACTCTTAGCTAAAACTCCAGAGGAAAGATACCAAACTGCGTGGGGTATTAAAGCAGATTTAGAAATGTGTCTTCAACAATTAAAGACTGGAGGAGAAATTTCCCAGTTTGCTTTAGGACATCAGGACATTTCCCATAAATTTCGCATTTCTCAAAAACTTTATGGTCGAGAACAGGAAATTACCCAACTATTAACTGCTTTTGACAGAGTTAGTCAAGGTACTAGTGAAATAATCTTAATTTCTGGTTATTCAGGTATTGGTAAATCTGCCTTAGTCAATGAGGTTCATAAACCTGTCACCTCCCAAAGAGGCTACTTTATCCAGGGCAAATTCGACCAATTTAAAAGAGATATTCCCTAT
>Ga0116226_10003154_pt1 | contig 14539 bp, 13 predicted proteins | sample S1TSphfallax_FD_89692 | JGI IMG/M metagenome (GOLD analysis project Ga0116226, IMG submission 89692) | Host-associated microbial communities from peat moss isolated from Minnesota, USA - S1T2_Fa - Sphagnum fallax MG | ecosystem: Host-associated > Plants > Peat moss > Unclassified | place: USA...
ATCGCGGCGAGGCGGTCGCGATCGTCGACGTTTTCCGCGCGGTGTAGCGTGAGCAGATCGTAGGGCGTGCTCGTGAGCTCGCGCAGCTCGGGCGAGAGCGAACTGTCCGCGGTCGCGCGCGCGCGCAGAAAGATATCGAACATCACGTCGCCGCACACGTGGACGCCGCGCACGATGCCTTCGCTCGCGAGCCGCTCCTTCGCGGCCTCGTCCGTGACCAGTTGGATATCGGCCACGTGATCGGTCATCACGCGATTGATTTCCTCGGGCATCGTTCTGTCGTACGAGCGCATGCCGGCTTCGATGTGCGCGAGCGGAAGGAGCATCTGCTTCGCAACGATGGCACCGGCGAGCGTACTGTTCGTATCGCCACGCACGATGATCAGGTCGGGCCCGATGCGTTCCACCGCCGCGGCGAGCCCGACGAGCATCTGGGCCAGCTGCTCGCTCGCGGGCAGCGAGCCGACGCCGAGGTTGAAATCCGGTTGTGGAATTCCAAGGTCGGAGAAAAACTGCTCCGACATGCGTCCATCGTAGTGCTGGCCCGTGTGAACGAGCGCTTCTTGGTGCCTGCTACGAAGGGCGTGCGAGAGGATCGCCACCTGCACGAACTCCGGTCGCGCCCCCACGATGGATAAGAACTTCACGAACGTCGCGTTCTTCCCAAGATTATCACCCTCCGGCTTCGCGGCGAAGGTTCGCTTTTATGGAGCCACTAAAATGATCGATCCCCTGGCCGCCACCGTTAATCTGCCGATGACTATTGAAGGCCGTGGAGGGGCCAGTGTACCGATGACGAGGCTTTCTTTGAACGTTCCGCTGGTCGCTCCGTTCGTCGGTGACGAGGAAGTCGAAGCGGTGACGGCCGTTTTGCGCTCCGGGCAGCTCGCCCAGGGGCCGGAGACGGCGGCTTTCGAACGCGAATTCGCACCGGTCGCCGGCACCGCGCATGCCGTCGCCGTCAACTCGGGCACGGCCGCGAACCACGCGGCCCTCGCGGCATTCGGCGTCATGGCGGGCGACGAGGTCGTCACGACGCCGTTCACGTTCGCCGCCACGGCGACGCCGATCCTCATGGAACGCGCGATACCGCGCTTCGTCGATATCGATCCGCGTACGTTCGACGTGAGCCCGGCCGCGATGCTCGCGGCCGCGACTCCTGCGACCAAAGCCGCCGTCGTCGTCGATCTCTTCGGCTTACCGGTCGACCCAACGGGCATCGATGCCCTGCGCGCGCGTGGGATTCGACTCCTCGAAGATGCGTGCCAAGCGATCGGTGCGGCGCGCGACGGATTCGCGGCCGGCTCGATTGGAGAAGCGGCCTCTTTTTCGTTTTACGCGACGAAGAACATCATGACGGGCGAAGGCGGGATGCTCGCGACGAACGATGCCGCGATCGCCGATGCCGCGAAGCGGTTTCGCCAGCACGGTATGGGCGCGCAATACGAGTACCTCTCGCTCGGCTACAATTATCGCATGACGGACATGGCGGCCGCACTCGGCCGCGTTCAGCTTCGTCGTCTTCCGCAGATTGGGGCGGACCGCCGCGCGAACGCCGCGTTCTACGATGCGGAGCTGGCCGGCATCGACGGGCTCACCACGCCGCTCGTTCCCGCGAATGCCTCACATGCATACCATCAGTACTCGATCTTGATCGATCCGGCGCGAACGCCGAACGGTGCCGATCGCGCCGCCGTGCGCGCCGCCCTTTCCGCGAACGGCGTCGGCAGCGGCATCTACTATCCGATCCCGCTGCACCTCCATCCGCTGTTCGCGTCGTACGGCTACGGTCGCGGCGATTTTCCGGTGGCGGAACGCGTGTCGGAGCAGATCCTCGCGCTTCCCATCCATCCGCTTCTCGATCGCGATCAGCTGGCGCACGTCGTGCGATGTTTGCGTGACGCCGTCGGAGCCGCGCCGCTGTGAACGTTTCGCAGCGGCCGCTGCGCGTCGGCGTCGTCGGCTTCGGTTCGATCGGTCGACACCACGCGCGGAATTTATTCGCGATGGACGACGTGGAACTCGTCGGCGTCGCCGATCCCTCGCCGCTCGCGCGATCGCACGCGGAGCAACTCGGCTATACCACGTTCGCGACGTCGCGCGCGTTACTCGATGCCGGGATCGAGGCCGCGGTCATTTCGGTGCCCACGAGCCTTCACGAAGACGTATCCGAAGAGTTCATCGATCGTTCGTGCGCGCTGCTCGTCGAAAAGCCGATCGCGCATACCATGGCGGCCGCGAAACGTCTGATCGCGCGCTGTCAGCGCGCGGGCGTGCCGCTGATGGTCGGTTACGTGGAGCGCTACAACCCCGCGATGGAAGTCGTGCGCGATTTCGTCGCGGGCGGAAGCCTCGGGCGCCTGATCAGCATGTCCGCGCGTCGCGTCGGCGCGCTGCCCCCGCGCATTCGCGATGCGAGCGTGCTGATCGATATCGGCGTGCACGATATCGATATGGTCGCGTTCATCACGGGCGCGCGCCTCAATTTGCTCGCCGCGCAAGGCGGTATGGCCGTCCTCGACGATCGTCTCGATTTCGCGACCCTGCTGCTCGACGCGGCCGGTTGCGTCGTGTCGATCGAGGCCAACTGGATCACGCCGGTCAAGCTGCGCGAGCTCTCGATCACCGGCACGCGCGGGTATTGTCGCGTCGACTATATCACGCAGGAAGCGTGGTTCGCTCCCGGCCAACGTTTCGAACCGACGACCGATTACGAAGAGCTCGTCAAACAATATAAAGAGGGGTCGCTCATTTCGTTGCCCGTGAAGAAACGCGAGCCGCTCGCGCGCGAACTCGAGGTGTTCGTGAACGGCGTTCGCGGCGGTCCGCTTCCGAGCCCGAGCATCGCGCTCGCGTCGCTCCGCATTGCGGAAGAAGCGACCGAGATGATCAACCGGACGCCGACCACGATGCAGATTCAAGGAACGGCGTGAGCGTTTCCGCTTCCGCATTCGTGCACGAGACGGCGCTCGTGGAAAACGGCGCGACGATCGGCGACGGATCGCGCATCTGGCATCAGGCACAGGTGCGCACGCGCGCGACGATCGGCGCGCGTTGCATCGTGGGCAAGGGTGCGTTCGTCGACTTCGACGTGACGATCGGCGACGATTCGAAGCTCCAGAATTATGCGTGCGTCTATCACGGCGTCACGCTCGGCCGCGGCGTGTTCGTCGGTCCGCACGCCGTGTTCACGAACGATCGCCGTCCCCGCGCGACCGATCCCTCGTTCGCGCCGCTCGGCGACGGCGACTGGGAAGTCGGCGAGACGACGGTCGCTGACGGCGCCGCGATCGGCGCGAACGCGACGATCTTGCCCGGCATCGCCATCGGTCGTTGGGCGATGATCGGCGCGGGATCGGTCGTCACACACGACGTCCCCGCATACGCGCTCGTCGTCGGCTCGCCCGCCCGCCACCTCGCCTGGGTCTGCCCATGCGGAGCCCGCCTCGCAGACGACGCAACCACGTGCGATCGTTGCGGCCCGCTACCGTTTGACCATCCCCAATTTCGGGGCCACTAGTCAACGGTTTAAAATCGGGGCGGCGAAGCCCCCCGATCCCCCCCCGGGCCGGCACTCGCCGGCCCCTGACGCAACCGGCGCTTTTATCTAAAAGCGGCGGACGTTTGCCAGGGACGAGGTTCTGAAGATCGTTTCGATCGCGTCGATCGTGTCGGCGTGCGCGAAGTAGGCGACGACGCTACGACCGCGCTCGAGCGCTTCGACGTAGTTGTCGGTCTCGCTATCGGGGATCTCGAGGTCGCCGAGTCGGTCGGAGAGCGTCTCGTTGCGGAAGAAGCTCGATCCGCGATGCGAGTTGTTGAGCCCGGGGACGCCCGTACCGCCTTCGCTCACGATCAGCTCGGAGCCGATCAATCCGCGCGCGATCGGCTCGGTCGAGTCGTCGGGGGAAATGATCTGGAGCGCATCGAGCGAGAAGCCGCCTTCGTGAAGCGCGGCCTTGAGTGCGGAAACGTCGCCCGTCTGCGACAGCCCCGTGACGACTAATCCCATGCGGTGTGATTAGACATGGACGGTGTGCGAACCCCCGCGTAAGACTGCGGCATCAGGCGGGACGGTTCATCGGCGGGCCCGGGTTCGGCGCGGTTCCCGTCGCTGCCGTGAACGAGCTGAACGCGGACTCGCGAACGAAGCCGAGTAGCGCGCATCCGAGCGCGACGAAGATCATGAGCGAGGTGACGGCCCAACCGATGAGTGGCAGCATCTGAGCTGCGGTCACGAGCACGAGCCCGGCGACGAGCGCGGCGAGCGGAGACGGCGTCGTGTGCGGCCGCGCGAGTTCGAGCAGTCGTCGGCCGAGGACGACGGAGACGGCGGCCCAGCCGATCCAGAGACACGCGAGAAGCGCGGCGAATTCGAGGACGATGAGCGGGATACCGATCACGGTGATCAGCAGCATCACGGCGAGCGGAAGCGCGGCGACGACGGCGATCACGCCCGCGGCCGCCGACCAACCCGGATGCCGTTCGACGCGGTCGAGTCCGATGCGCACGCGTACGGGGAAGAGCAAGAACGCGAAGAGGACGACGATGTCCCAGCCGATCTTCTTGAAGAGCGCGCGATTCTGCGCGGAGAAGTCGTCGTCGAGTCGATCGATCCACGGCGCCGCCGGCACGAACGAGCTCCCGTCGAACGCATCGGTGACGCGGCCGTCGATCTGGCAGTTGTCGTCGGCATCGAACGAGCCGAAGAACTTCCGCACGTTGCCTTCGATGTGGCCGCCGTCGGAACAGGTGACGTTGCCGAAATAGATATCGAGGTCGCCCGCGACATCGTCGCCTTCGCCGATCGTCTCGTCGCTGAACCACACGCTCATGCCGTGATGGAACGTGCGTGCGTTTGCGATGGAGACCGATCCGACGAGCAGCGCGGCGAGCGCGGCGATCACGAAGACGATGGAACGCGAACGCTTGTCGATCATGCCTATACCTCGATCTGTTCCGCGGCCACGCGTCGCGAGCGGATGATGTTGTAGAGTGCGAAGAGTGCGCCCGCGGCGACCGCGTCGGCCGCGAGCAGGCTGCCCATCGCGGCGGTCACGTCGACCGAGTGACGCCCGAACACGTGGCCCGTGGCATGCGCGAGCGACGAGAACGCGGCGTTCGCGCTCGCGAACCACGCGCCGACGGAGGCGACCGCTTCGAGTGCCTGGCCGCGGGCGAAGAGGAAGAACGCACCGAGGATCGCCCACGCGAAGACGACGTACGTGCCGAGCACGGCGAGCGTCGGCACGTGATGCACGTGCGGGCGCGGCATGTCGCGGACCTCGGCCATCACCTTGAACGTGAAGTTCGCGGCCGGTTCGAGCGAGCGCGGCTTCAAGAGCAGCGCGTCGATCACGCGGAACTCCTCGAATAACGACGTGCACGCCTCGCACGTGGCGAGATGCGATGCCACGAGCGCGCGACGCCGCGGATCGAGTTCCCCTTCGACATAGGCGTCGAGGAGCGCCTCAGAAGACGAACAGCGCATGCGGCACCCCCATGATCGAGCGCTTGCGTACCGTCGTCTCGGCGTCGCGTTCGCGTTCGCGCATCCGTTGCGCGAGGGCCAGCTTCCCGCGATGGATCAACGTCTTGACGTTTCCGAGCGAGAGCCCCATCGTTTCCGCGATCGTTTGATATTCCATATTCTCGTAGTAGCGTAGTGAGAGGACGGTGCGCGTCCGTTCCGGGAGTTCGGCGAGGGCCGCGCGGACGTCGGATTCCGCCTCGGCGCGGAGGATGCCATGTGAGGGGTCGGCCTCCATCGAGAGATCCGGCAGCGCGTTCTCGACCGTGCGATCCTCGCCGAGTTCCTGAGTCTTCGGACGCCGCAGCGACTTGCCGAGGTGCGTGCGCACCACGTTGCGGGCGATGTGGTAGATCCACGTCGAGAAGCGGCCAAGGCTCGGATTGAACGTGCCGAGATGCGCGTAGGCGCGCATGAATGTGTCCTGGGCCAGATCGGCGACGTCGGCTGGGCTGCGGACGCTCGCCCCGATGAAGTTCGTGATACCGCGTTTATAACGGTCGACAAGCACGGCGAAACTGTCGCGTTCGCCCGCGAGTACGAGCCTGACCAACTCTTCGTCGGTCTGCTCTGCGATCGTCATCCTCCTCCGTTTCTAAGTTGTCCGGTCGGTACCCCGGGGGGCCCGGAAAGTTACGGCCTCGTGCGGAAGCCTGTGTGAGAATCATGGAACTTCGGATCGATACTGGCATCGTGGCCGACGCACGCCGACTCGCGCGGGAAATCGCCGCGCCCGTTTCGACTTTTATCGCCGCTCATTCGACGGTGGCGGTCGAGCGTTCCGTCTTACGCCTGCTCGGTGTCGATGGCGTGTGTGCCGACGAGGCCCCCGTGCCGAACCGCGTCTTGGAGCGGCTCGGATCCGGTCGCCTTTCGGCCGGCGCGGCGCGGCCGATCGGCGCGCTCGTGGCCGAGACCGGGCGCACGCCGGACGACGTGGCGAGCGCGCTCGCCGAGGGGTCGCTCGACGCGTCGCTCGCCGACGGCGTTCCGGACGCCGCCGCGCGAGGAGCGCTCGAGCGCTACGTGCGTGCGGCGATCGCGCGCATCGACGCGCGCCGCGACGAACGCGAGCGCCTCTTGCAGAGGCTTCCGCAGGGCCGCCCGCCGCTGCTGTACGTGATCGTCGCGAGCGGCAATATCTACGAGGATCGCACGGCTGCGGTGGCCGCCGCGGAGGCCGGCGCGCAGATCATCGCGGTGATCCGGTCGACCGGACAGTCGTTGCTCGACTACGTTCCGTACGGTGCGACGACCGAAGGCTTCGGGGGCACCTACGCCACGCAAGAGAACTTCCGCATCATGCGCGAGGCGCTCGATGCCGTCTCCGAGCGCCTCGGCCGCTACGTGATGCTCACGAATTACGCGAGCGGCCTGTGCATGCCCGAGATCGCGACGATGGCCGCGCTCGAGCGGCTCGACATGTTGCTGAACGATTCGATGTACGGCATCCTCTTTCGCGACATCAACATGAAGCGGACGTTCGTCGACCAGCATTTCTCGCGGATGCTCAACGCGCGCGCCGGCATCATTATCAACACGGGCGAAGACAACTATCTAACGACGGCCGATGCCGTGGATCAAGCGCCGGCCGTGCTCGCCTCGCAGTTCATCAACGAAGCGTTCGCACACGCGGCCGGTATGAATGATGCGAAAATCGGCCTCGGTGACGCGTACGAGATCGATCCCGCGCTCGAAGACGGGTTCTTGCTCGCGGTCGCGCAGGCGCAGCTCGCGCGGCAGTGCTTCCCGAACGCGCCGCTCAAGTACATGCCGCCGACCAAACACATGACGGGCGACGTCTTCAAGGGTCACTTGATCGACGCGATGTTCAACCTCACGTCCGTGATGACGCAGCAGACGATCCATCTGTGCGGCATGATGACCGAGGCGATCCACACGCCATTCCTCGGCGACCGCGTGCTCTCGCTCGACAACGCGAGCTACGTGATGAATACGGCCCGCCATTTCGGCGACGAGATCGAGTTCAAGCGCGACGGAATCGTCGAGCGCCGCGCGGGCGCGGTGTTGCGCGACGCACACGCGTTGCTCGAGCGCGTGCGTGAGATGGGGCTCATGACCGCGATCGAACGGAAGACGTTCGCCGACGTGAAGCGCTCGCCGGAAGGCGGACGTGGTTTCGACGGCGTGTTCGAACGCGACGCAGCGTATTGGAATCCGTTCGCCGACGCGCTCGAGCCGCAGACGGCCGGGGCCGCGTGAGCACGTTCGTGAAGCCGTACGGCGATACGCGCGACGACGGCAAGGTGCAACTCTCGTTCACGTTACCCGTCGAGTGGAGCGAGGCCGCCGATGAAGCGGCACGTCAGCTCGTCGCCAAGATGGGATTCAGCGAAGTCGCCGTGGCGGAAGGCCGCAGAATCGCAACCGGGTTCTCGTTTTTCGTCGTGTATGCGAGCACGCCGGTCGCGGTCGATCTCGACGGCATCGCCGCGCCGCAGACCAAGACGCAGACGATGTCGATGGACGAGATTGATGCGTTCGTGCGCGAGAACGTCGGTCGCAAGATTCGCATCGCGGGCGCGTGCATCGGAACGGACGCGCACACGGTCGGCATCGATGCGATCCTGAACATGAAGGGCTACAAGGGCGACTACGGTCTCGAGCGCTACAAAGAGTTCGAAACGTACAACCTCGGCAGTCAGGTGTCGGTGGAAGATCTCGCGCGATTCGTGCGCGACGAACGCATCGACGCCGTGCTCGCGTCGCAAGTGGTGACGCAGAAGGGCAGCGACGTCACGAACTTCACGGCGCTCGCCGAGATTCTTGAGGCGGAGGGCGTTCGCGAGAACGTGCTCTTGATCGCCGGAGGCCCGCGCGTGACGAATCTCCTCGCGACGGAACTCGGCTACGATGCGGGCTTCGGCCGCGGCACGTTGCCGAGCGACGTCGCGGCGTTCGTCGCGCAGCGCATGGCCGATCGGGTGCTCGCATAACGCGGCGACGCCTCACGGCCGCGCTCCTCGCGCTCGCCTGCGCTGCGTTCGGCGGGGCTCCGGTCGCGCGCGCGGCCGCGCCGACGATCGTCACACCGACGCTCGGCGGAACGCCGTGGACGAGCGACGCCATCGCGAAACTGCGTACGGACATCGATGCGACGCTCGATGGGGCCGATACGTTGCGCGGCGCGCACGTCGGGGTGATCGCGATCGACACGGCGACGGGTGCGACGCTCTACGAGCGGCACGCCGACCAGGCGTTTCAACCGGCGAGTACGCTGAAGCTCGTGGTCGGCAGTGCGGCGCTCGACGTGCTCGGCCCGACGTACGCGCCGCGTACGTCCGTGTATCTCCGGGGCTATCTGCAAGCCGGCGAACTCGAGGTTCATCCGGATGGCGACCCGTTCTTCGGGAGCGACGAGGCGAATGCGCTCGCCGTCGCCGTAAAGACCTTTCCACTCGCACACGTGCGAGACGTCGTCGTTCGAGCGCTCCCCGATCGTTCGCCCGCGTACCCTGGTGGCTGGACGTTCGACGACTTTGCTGAAGACTACGCGGCCCGGCCGTCCGATGCGACGTTCGAGGAGAACGTCGTGCACGTTTTCGCGATGCCGGGCGAAACGGTGGCTTCACCCGTCGTCCTTCGAATATCGCCGCCGCTTCCGATCGTGGCACCGGATCTCGATACGTGCACGCCGGCGGGAGCGTTTCTCGTGAATCGAGCGTCGACGGGAACGACCGGCTCGGATGAGACGCTCGACGCCGAGCCGAGCACGAATGCGTGTCGGCTACTCGTCGGATCGGTTGCATCCGGGGCGTCCGAAAGCGAAACGGATGTTGCGGTCCCCGACCCGCCCCTGTATCTCGCGCAGAGCCTGGTCGCGGCCCTGAAAGCGGCCGGGATCTCCGTCGATGGAAGCGGACGCGTCGATCGTAGCTCACGCGAAAGTATTCGCGCGATCACGAGAATGAACCAGTCCGTATCGATGGTTTGGCAACACGACGGGGCTCCGCTCGCGTCGGTTCTGCCGCGTTTTTGGATTCCGAGCGACAACTTCGTCGGCGAACTGCTACTGCTTGATCTGTCACGTGGGCCCGTACGCTCGCGTGACGCCGCTCTCGACGTCGAGCGCGCGTGGCTTGCGAGCATCGGCGTCGATCCGGCGACGACGACGCTCGCGGACGGCAGCGGCCTCTCGCAGTACGATCGCATCACGCCGCGCGATCTCGTCACGATCCTTCAGCACGACTGGAACGGACCGAACCGCCAACTCGTGCTCGATTCGCTGCCCATCGGCGGCGCGCGCGGAACGATCGAAGGCATCGCGGGCACGCCGGCCGCGGGCCGCGTGTTTGCGAAGACGGGAAGTATGATGCACGTGCGCGGGCTTGCGGGATACCTCGCGACGGAGCGCCACGGTGCGGTCACGTTTGCGTTCGAAGTCGACGATTGGATCGGCGCGTATCCGGATCTCGCCAAAGTTCGCGCCGCCGTGTTGAGCCGGATCGTTCAGGACTAAAGCGATGAGCCTCGGGGTCGCCTTCGAGCGCGAGATTCGCGAACAGCCGGACGTGTGGCGTCGCATCGCCGCATCGACGGACGCGCGCGATCTTGCGGACGCCGTGCGCGGACGCGACGTCGTTCTCGTGGGCAGTGGCAGCTCGCTCTTCGTCGCGATGCTCGGCGCGCTCGCGCTGCGGCGACGTGGCGTTCGCGCCGCTGCCCTCGCGGCGAGCGAGGCCGGTTTCGAGCGTGGGGCGTACTGCGACCGGACGGTCGTAGCGCTCTCGCAGAGCGGGCGTTCGGCCGACGTCTTGCGTGCCGTCGAGGTGCTGCGGCCCGAGCGGCTGATCGCCGTGACGAACGACGCCACGGCACCGCTCGCCGAGCGCGCGCATCTTACGATCGACATTGCGGCAGGCCGCGAGAACGCCGTGCCGGCAACGAAGACGGTCACGTCGATGGTCGCGATCTTGTTGTGGGGCGCGGCCCTCGTTTCGGGGACGTCCGATCGCGGTCGCGACGCACTCGAACGTGTCGCGGCCGATGTCGAGGGCTGGCTCGCCGACGACATCGCGCTCTCCGACATCGCGTCGGTCGCCGCGCGGCTCGCGCTACGACGCACGATCGCCGTCGTCGGTGCGGGCTACGGCGTTCCGATCGCATACGAGCTCGCACTCAAGATCAAAGAATCGACCTACGTCCACGCCGAAGGTTTCTCGGCCGGCGAGTTCCGGCACGGGAGCGCGGCGATCCTCGATGCCTCGACCGCGCTCGTCGGCATCGTCGACGACGCATCGCGCGCGATCGTCGAGCGGCCGCTCGCGGAGGCGGCGCGCTCCGACTCGCTACGCTACACGATCGGCGCGGATGTCGGCGATCTGCCGCGTCTCGGGCCGCTCGTCGCCGAGCCCTTCAACACGCTCGCGTGGCTCGTCACGGGGCAGGCTCTCGCACTCGCGCTCGGTCGCGTGCGCGGGATCGATGGCGACGTGCCGCGCGGACTCTCGAAGTTCGTGCTCTAATTCGGGCGGCGTTGCGGCGCGCGCTCCTCGCGCTCTCACTTTGCGCGACGCTTCCCGTTGCGTGCGCTCCGCGCGCCGTGTCGCCCCCGCCTCCCGCGGTCGTCGTGCGCGCGCGTGGCGGGGCGATCTTCAGCGGCGCGTCGCCGAAACGCCTCGTCCTCGACGAGCGCGTGCTCGGCGTGTCGCCCGACGGTGTTCTGCGGTTTCTCGTGCGCGCTCGTTTTCTCGACGGCCACGGAGCGCCGACGATGCTGCTCGGCGGCGGCGACGTTGCATTCGACATCGTCTCCGGCTATGCGAGTGCACAGTGGCAGACACGCCTGCGTTTCGGAGGCCCCGCCGCAATCGTGTCGTTCGCGCGCGCGGGAACCGCCACGCTGCTCGTGCGTGCGGCGGTGGGCGCGCGACTCGCTCCCGTTCGGATCCGATTCGACACGCGCGACTGGCACGGGCCACGCGTCGTCGCGAAGGCGCTCGGTCCGTACGCGATCCAACTCGGATGGTTTCCGGGAGGTTCCGACGCTACGGTGCGTCTCGTGCGTCGTTCGCCACGCGGCTCGAACGTCACCATCCTGACGACGGCCTCGTCGTTTCGCGATACGTCGGTCGCTCCCGGACGCGCCTATCGCTACGACGTGTCGGTTCCCGGCCGCTCGACGGTCGCGCTACGCGTCGCGACGCCCGCCGAACCCGCATTCGCCGAGGTCGATCGCTTTGGTGGTAAAGCGATGTGGCGTTCGTTTTCGCCGTCGCCGCTCGACGCGAACGCATACGGACGTCTCGATGCGAACGCGATCGTGGCGCGGGCGCGCGCGAGCGGCATCCGCGCGATCGAGCTCCGTGTCGCGTACGGTCCGTTCTCGGAGATCACGCCGGAGGATCGAGGCGCGATCGACGCGCTCCTCGATGCTGCCGCAGCGAACGGAATCGCCGTGCTCGCATGGACGGTGCCGCGCAGCACCGCGTTCGAAGATCTCGCGACGGACGTTCGCCTGGCGCGCTATCGAACGGTGCGCGGCGCGCATTTCGCTGCGCTCGCCGTCGATCTCGAACGCGGCGACGACTACCTCGGAAGCGGGGCGGCCGGCTACGCGGCGCTCTCCACGTATCTCGGCGGCCTTCGTGCCGCGCTCGGCCCGCGCTATCCGCTCGTCGCAACGGTCGAGGATCCGTTCCTCGAGCACCTCAACAACGCGGACTATCCCTACCACGCGATCGCGCGCGATGCGAGCGTGTTGCAACCGATGGCCTACTGGCGCATGCTCTCGAAACGTGCCGTCACACCGGCCGCCGTGCGAACTGCGTTGCGCGGCTCGTATGCGACGACGCTACGGGAAGCGGACCGCGACGTGCCGATCGATATCGGCGGTCAGACCGCGGGCGACGGTCCGCGCGGCGCGCCGCCCGCCGGCGAGATCGATGCGGCGATCGACGAATCGCGTCGGCTGGGCGCGATCGGGATCACCTTCTTCGATTGGAATGGAACGAACGAGGCACAGTGGCGCGCCATCGCGCGGCGCGACTGGTGACGCGAGCTCCTAGGCGACGCGTTCGGTGGCGAGCGCTTCGAACGCGGCGAGCGCCGATGCGACGACCTGATCCATGTTGTAGTAGCGATATTCGGCGAGGCGACCGACGAACGTCACGTGCTTCTCCGCCGCGGCCCGCTCCGCGTAGCGCGCGTAGAGCGCGCGGTTTTCCGCGCGTGGAATCGGGTAGTACGGATCGCCCACGGCGCGCGGATACTCGCGCACGATCGTGGTGAGCGGATGTTCCTGACCCGTGATGTGTTTGAATTCGCTGACGCGCGTGTAAGGTTCCGGGCCCGGATAGTTGACGACGCCGGTACGCTGGTAGCGTTCGACGGCGTGCGTTTCGAACTGAAATTCGAGGGATCGGTACGGTAAGGCACCGTAGCAATTCCCGAAGTAGGCGTCGATCGGTCCCGTATAGATGATGCGGTCGAAGCGGACGCGATCGGCAACGTCTTCGAAGCGCGTGCCGAGCACGACGTCGATCTTCGGGTGGGCGAGCATCCGCTCGAACATCGAGGCGAATCCCTCGAGCGGCATCGCTTGGAACGAGTCCGAGAAATAGCGATCGTCGCGATCCGTGCGAATCGGGATGCGGCCGCAGACGCTCGCGTCGAGATCGCGCGCGTCGATGCCCCACTGCTTGCGCGTGTAGCCTGCGAAGAGCAACTCGTAGATCTCGCGTCCCACGCGAGCCACGATGGCATCTTCCGAATTGCGGATCTCGGGGAGCTTCTCGCGCCGCTCGTCGAAGAACGCCGTCATCTGCGCGGGGTCGAGGTCGAGGCCGTAGAGCGCGGCGATCGTGCGGGCACAGATCGGCATCGCGACGTCGCGCCCTTCCACATGCGAGAGCACGCGGTGTTCGTAGGGGCGCCAGGCCGTGAATTGGGAGAGGTATCGGACGACGCGCTCGCTCGACGTGTGGAAGATGTGCGGCCCGTAGCGGTGGATCCGGATGCCGTGCTCGTCGAGCTCGTCGTAGGCGTTGCCGCCGACGTGGCCGCGCGAATCGACCACGAGCACGCTGTGCCCGCACTGCGAAGCGAGCCGCTCCGCAAGCGTGCTCCCGGCGAATCCCGCGCCGACTACCAGATAATCGTAGGTCATACCCGGCCCGTTAGACCCCAAGAGCCGACGTTTCGTTGCCGACCCGCTTCGAGGCCGCTCGCCGCTGGGCGGGGGGCCTCGTGGCCTCGAGCGCAAAACTCGCCTTCGTGGCGAACAAAACGGCGCTTATTACGGGTATCACGGGCCAGGATGGTTCGTATCTTGCGGAGTTGCTCCTCGAGAACGGCTATCGCGTGGTCGGCATGACGCGTCGGACGAGCACCGAGGTGCACGAGCGGATCGAGCACATCGTGGACCGGGTCGAGATCGTTTCGGGCGACCTCCTCGACCAGAGTTCGATGACGAAGCTGATCGACGATATCCGCCCGCACGAGGTCTACAATCTCGCGGCGCAGTCGTTCGTGCCGACCTCCTGGGCGCAGCCGGTGCTCACGGGCGAATTCACGGCGCTCGGGGTCACGCGCGTCCTCGAGGCGATCCGCCAGGTCAATCCGCGGATCCGCTTCTACCAGGCGTCGAGTTCCGAGATGTTCGGCAAGGTCGTGGAGACGCCGCAGACCGAGTCCACGCCGTTCTATCCGCGCAGCCCCTACGGCGTGGCCAAAGTCTACGGACACTGGATCACGATCAACTATCGCGAGTCGTACGACATGTTCGCGGTCAGCGGCATCCTCTTCAACCACGAGAGCGAGCGGCGCGGCAAAGAGTTCGTGACGCGGAAGATCTCCGACGGTGTCGCGCGCATCAAGTACGGCCTCGCGAAAGATTTACGGCTCGGGAACCTCGATGCGCGCCGCGATTGGGGTTTCGCGGGCGACTACGTGCGCGCGATGTGGTCGATGCTCCAGCATCACGAGGCGGACGATTACGTGATCGCGACGGGCCGCACGCATACGGTACGCGAGTTCTGCCGCCTCGCA
>Ga0116226_10003155_pt1 | contig 14533 bp, 14 predicted proteins | sample S1TSphfallax_FD_89692 | JGI IMG/M metagenome (GOLD analysis project Ga0116226, IMG submission 89692) | Host-associated microbial communities from peat moss isolated from Minnesota, USA - S1T2_Fa - Sphagnum fallax MG | ecosystem: Host-associated > Plants > Peat moss > Unclassified | place: USA...
CCAGAAATGGCTCGAGAACCGCCCACTTCGCAGATAACCCCAACGAAAAAGCCAACGAAAATACCCTTTTTCAGCAGCCTGCTAGAGCGGCTTCATCCTGACTGGAAAATCATCGGCATCCGGCGGGCCGCTCCAGCCCGTTGTTTGCAGAGCATTTGTATCAGCCTCAAACCGCCGGCTCATGAAGGCCGATTCCAGTCAGGCTGAAAATGCTCTAAGGGCGGTCGTCGGCCTTCGGTCGTCAGTTGCCGCGGGGGAGTGCCGCGCGACCTCGCGATCGAAGGCAATCTTCAGCGGCAGACGCTGACGACGTGATGGACGGCGTGGTGGAAGTAGCCACCGCGTCGAAACGATGGGACGTAGATGGCCGGCGCCAATACGGCGGGCCGGACGGCGTAGGCATTTGCGACGAAGTTGTAGCGTGGTGCATATGCAACGCCCCAGCCGGGTGCGTAGCCCGCCCATCCGGCGCGCCAACCATAGCCACCGCGCCATCCGTAACTCGCGCGCCAACCGTAGCCGCTGCGCCAGCCCCAGCCACCACCGAAACCTCGCCAGCCGAAATGCCAGCCGCCGGTTCCGCCATGCCAGCCGGCCCAACCGCCGTGCCATCCGCCGAAACCTGCGTTGCCGTGCCAGTCGCCGCCATGCCATCCTACGGTTGACCCTCGGTTTCCGCCGCCGTGCCAGCCGTTACCCCACGCGCCGAGCGCCGGTGGAGGTGCGGCTGTCTGCGCGGCCAGAATTGTGACCGTAAAGGCCGCGATTGAACCGGCGCGCACGCCAGAGAAAAGTTCCGCGATGGGCATGTGATGATCTCCTGATCCGAGGCCGATTTCGGATTGGCGAGACCGGGACACAAGCAAGGAAGGGTAACGCAAGCGGCAGCTCAGTTACGTGTGCAACAATCCGTCGCGCGGGTTCAGGGGATCAAGACGACTTGGCCTGTGGTTTGGCGCCCTTCCAAGGCGGTGTGGGCGGCGGCGGCATCGGCCAGCGGGAAACTGTGATTTATCTGCGGCTTGAGAACACCTTGGCGAACCGCTTCGAACAGGTCGGCGGCCATTTGTTCCAGCATCGGGCGTTTGGCGGTGTAGGTGGCCAGCGACGGGCGCGTCAGGAACAGGCTGCCCTTGGCGCTGAGCAGGCTGAGCTCGAAGGGTGGCACTGCGCCCGAGGCATTGCCAAAGCTGACCATGAGGCCGAGTGGGGCGAGGCAGTCCAGGCTGGCAAGGAAGGTGTCGCGGCCGATGCTGTCATAGACGACAGGCACCATTTCGCCACCGGTTATGCGGCGGACGTCTGCTGCGAGGGTTTTTGTGCCGACGATGACGTGCGCGGCCCCGCTGGCGCGGGCGGTCTCGGCCTTCGGCTCCGTCGAGACCACACCAATGACGGTGGCACCGATGTGGCTCGCCCATTGACAGAGAAGTTGCCCAACACCGCCGGCGGCGGCATGGACCAGGATTTTCTCGCCGGGTTTGACCGCGTGGGTGCGATGAATGAGGTAGTGTGCGGTGAGGCCCTGGAGCGTAATGGCGGCGGCCGTGCGGGTGTCGATGTCGGGCGGCAGCTTTATCGTGCGTTCGGCGGGCAGCACGCGGTGGGTGGCGTAGGCGCCGAGTGAGCCGGCGTAGGCGATGCGGTCGCCGACAGCGAAATTTTGTACGTCAGGCCCCAGGGCTTCGACGGTTCCTGCACCCTCCTGTCCAATGATGGCGGGGAAGCCTGGGAGCTTATACAGGCCAGTGCGGAAATAGACGTCGATGTAGTTGAGGCCGATGGCTTCGTGACGGACCAACAGTTCCCCCGGGCCGGGCTCGGGTTTCGGCACCTCCTCCCAGAGTAGGACCTCAGGACCTCCCGTAGCGTGGATGCGGATGGCCTTGCTCATTGTTCCTCCGGGTAGCGCGGGGCGGTGGCGCGCGCGCCACTGGGTTCGGATTGCTTCAGGGCCGGATGGCTTGCGTTTGACGGACCGGCGGCGTGACCCACGCTCTCCAATAAAGAGCGAGAGCACGATACGTGGCCAGGATAACTCTCCCTGGGCCGATCGCGCTCCAGCGTGAGGAGATATTTCTTGGTGGCGATGCCGTCACCGCCGGAATAGCCGCCGATGCCGGTCGTAGCAACGACGCGATGGCAGGGGATGATGATGGGAATTGGGTTGGCGCCGTTGGCACCGCCAACAGAGCGCGGGGATCCGCCGGCGGTGAAGGCAATCTGCTGATAGGTGCGTGTTTCGCCATGCGGGATGGTCACCAGGGCTTGCCAAACGCGCAGGCGGTAGGGAGTTCCGGGTGGCGTGATCGGCAAATCGAATGATTTAAGGTTGCCGTCGAAGTAGGCGTGTAGTTGTTCGCGGCCTCGGCTGAGCAGGGATGTTTCCGTCTGATCGCGGCCCCATCCCCAATCGAGTGCGACGATGGCGCCATCCTCCTCTGACAGGGTGAGGGGGCCGAGCGGAGTGTGAAGCGAGAGCTGCGGCATAGACGATGTATTCACTACGCCTGGAAGTGACAGCCGAAAAGAGGCGGGCCTAAAGGGTAGATAGGTCGTTCTTGCCGGTTGTGCGTAAGCGTCCGGTGTTCGGCGTGTAGCGGCGCGGGCGACGTGCGGCGATGCTGCTGATCTCTGGAGCCTCTCTCTGGACTCCAGAAGGAGGCAATTTTGGCGGAAGTAGACATCCTGGGTTCGTCGGATCGGCGGCGTATTTGGAGCGCGCGGGAGAAGGCGGCGCTGCTGGCCGAGATCGATGCCGAAGGCGGCAAGGTGCGCTTGGTGGCGCGCCGGCGCGGGGTTTCGGAGAGCCTGCTTTATAATTGGCGATCGGGCCGCAAGGCGGCGGCCGTTGCGGCGGGTGCGCCGGAGGATGTCGCATTCGTTCCGGTCGGCGTGGTTGAGGGCAAAGCGTTGCGCCGACCAGCGTTGCTGGCGCCGCCTGACCCGGCGCCGACCTCAGACCCTTCGACAGAAGAGGACAAGACCGGATCGATTGACATCACACTGCCGAACGGCGCCCGCGTCCGTGTGGATGCTTTCGTCAATGAGAAGGCGTTGTCGCGGGTGCTACGCGCGATGAAGGGGCTGGCGTGATCAGCCTGGCGCCTGGAACGAAGGTGTTTCTCGCGTGCCGCCCTGTCGATCTGCGTAATGGGTTTGACGGCCTGGCGGCCAAAGTCCAGCAGGTGATCGGCGAAGATCCATTTGGCGGCCATCTCTTCATCTTTCGCGGCAAACGCGGCGATTATTTTAAAGGTCTCTATTGGGACGGTCGCTAAGCAGGTGCTGGATCGGATAGGTGCCATTTATGCAGTCGAAGCGCGCGCCACCTTCGCCCCGATAACCGAGCGCGTAGAGCTGCGCCGTGAAGCAACGCCACTGGTTGATGCCTTTTTCAAATGGGCCGAGGCAACGGTCGCCAAATTGTCGGCCAAATCTTCGCTCGCAGGCGCATTCAATTACGCCTTTAACCGCCGCGAGGCTTTGTCGCGGTTCCTTACGAACGGACGGCTAGAGATCGACAACAACATTGCTGAAAACGCAATGCGCTGTATTGCCCTCGGTAGAAAGAATTATCTGTTCGCGGGCTCCGATACCGGCGGGGATCGGGCGGCAGCCATCTACACCATCGTTCAGACGACAAAGCTAAACGGTGTCAATCCCGAAGCGTATTTGAAGGCGACAATTGCCAGGATCGCGGCCGGACATCCAATCAACCGGATCGGCGAATTGAGCCATGGTATGCACAGGCGGAAGAACATCGAAATGAGCCAAGCTGCGATCACAATTGAGCCAACTGGTGAAAACGACACAGGCACTTGCCCATGCTGTGGCCGCAGCAGCCGATGCGTCTGGGGATTCGCCTATGAGGATGAAACCTGCCTTGCCGCATATTTTGTCCATTGGACACTTGGCCACGTGCCCGAGCAAGGCGCGAATTTCGACATGATCATTGGACCCTGGGGAGAAGATGCCATAGCCCCCAACCGCAGCGCCGTTGGGCTCGCCTACCAGCTTACGGATGCCGGTCCGTCGCTGATGGTCATTGACGCAAGCGCGCGGCCGGTAGCCGAAAGCCCGCTTGTCGGGAGGGCGCTAAACAGAAATGAGGTCGTCGGCACTTCGACAGCCAAAAGCGCCTTTGCCGTCGCCGATGCCATTCTCGCCCATGATCAGAGGATCGCTGAGCTTCTCGGTGCATGGCAAATTCAGGCCTGACATCTCAATGCCGCACACAGCCTCTGGCGAACGCTTACGGTTGTGCGATTGTCCCGGTCGTTAAATGCGGTAGCCAGGGTGGTTGAATCGGTGACGGCGCCTTACCCGGCGAGGCTCGGGGTGGAGGGGGCGCGCGATAGTCGCTCGGCCGGGGCGGGCTCTTGAAGGCTTTTGGCGGCGCGGGCCAGCCGCAACATCGTCAGACGTGGTTTGTGGGGCGCGTCCGCTGAATCGAGGATTCGCTGTTGGGAGTGACCAGGGTGTTTCGGCGTCGAGGCTCTGTTTCGGAGATCTGTTGTGGGTGAGCGGAGTGCGGACGATCCGCGGCTGTTTTTCGACTTCCATATTTTTGTTTGTGTGAACCGACGACCGGATGGGCATCCAAAAGGGAGCTGTGCTGCGCGCGGTTCGGAACGATTACGCGATTATATGAAGGCGCGTGCGAAACAACTTGGCATTGCGCGGGCGCGGGTCAACTCAGCGGCCTGTCTGGACCGATGCGAACTCGGACCATGCATTGTGGTGTATCCCGAAGGGGTTTGGTATCGTGTTGAAAACGAAACTGACGTCGATGAGGTGCTGACGAAGCATATATTGGGTGGCGGCCGGGTCGCGCCGCTGATGCTAGGTGAGCGCACGGCCTGATGGCCGGCGATTCGGCAACGATTTTCGCGTTGGCAAGCGGTGCGGGCCGTGGCGCCGTCGCCTTGCTGCGGATCAGCGGGGCAGAAAGTTTTGCCATCATCCAGAAATTGGCCGGGCGGGTTCCGCCGGCGCGACGCCTCGCGGTGCGACCGTTATATAACGCGGCGGGAGAGCTTCTCGATCGCGCTGTTGTTGTGTGGTTGCCGGGTCCGGGGAGCTATACGGGGGAGGACGCCGCCGAGTTACATGTCCATGGAGGCCCTGCTGTGGTGCGCGTGGTCACCGATGCACTCTTGAGGGCGGGTTGCAGGGCTGCCGAGCCCGGGGAATTTAGCCGCCGTGCATTCCTGAACGGTCGCATGGACTTGCTTGAGGCCGAAGGCGTCGCTGATCTCGTCGCTGCGGAGACCGAGGGGCAACGAAAGCAGGCGTTGCGACAGGTGGCGGGTGAGGCCAGCCGGCGCCTGGCGGAGTGGGCTGGGCGACTGCGGCGCGTACTCGCCTGGCAGGAAGCGCTAATTGATTTTCCCGATGAGGATCTGCCCGAGGAGGTTGGCGGACAGCTTACCTCGGAGGTGGCCACGCTAAGGGCTGAGATCGAGTTGGCGGCCGCGGAGTCTCGCAGCGGAGTCCGTATACGGGATGGTCTCGTCTTTGCGGTGGCGGGGGCGCCGAATGTAGGAAAATCATCCTTAGTGAACGCTCTGGCGGGGCGCGATGTAGCGATTGTCGCGCCATCGCCTGGAACGACGCGGGACGCACTGGAGGTTCCCGTAGAGCTTGGTGGTGTGTCGGTGACTTTGGTCGATACGGCGGGGTTGCGGGACACGTTTGATCCGGTTGAGGCTGAAGGTGTGCGGCGGGCGCGGATGAGGGCCGCCACCGCGGACCTGGTGGTGCAGGTTGTCGACGCGACAGCTTTACCGGAGGGGCCGCCGATGGAAGGCGCGTTGCTTCTGGCCAACAAGGTTGACTTGGCTGCGCCACCGGTAGGGGCGCTGGGTGTCAGTGCGTTGACCGGCGTTGGGCTGGATCTAGTGCGGAAGGTTCTGGCTGCAGAGGCGGTTCGGCTTACTGGGGTTGGCGGGAGCGCGGTATTGAGCCGCGCGCGGCATATCGGAGCGCTGGCGGAGGCTGCGGAGGCTTTGGGCCGATTCGAATCGGTGCAACTGCCGGAATTGCGCGGTGAGGAATTGCGGCTGGCCATGCGGGGGCTGGGGCGCATAACCGGCGCGGTTGATGTAGAGGACGTTCTGGATACGGTGTTCGGTGCGTTTTGCATTGGCAAATAGGCAAGGGTCGGGATGATCGACGAGCGGTTTGATGTGGTGGTGGTCGGCGGCGGGCATGCAGGAACGGAGGCTGCGGCTGCGGCTGCACGCATGGGTGCCGCCACGCTACTGCTCACACATCGGCTGGAGACGGTTGGCGAAATGTCTTGCAATCCGTCGATCGGCGGCATTGGCAAGGGGCATCTGGTGCGGGAAGTCGACGCGCTGGATGGGGTTATGGGCCGTGCGGCTGACCGCGCCGGCATTCATTTCAAGCTGCTCAACCGTTCGAAGGGGCCGGCGGTTCGCGGGCCTCGGGCCCAGGTTGATCGGGTGCTTTATCGGGCCGCCGTGCAGGCCATTCTGACCGAAACCAAGGGACTCGCGCTGCGGGCGGACGCGGTTGAAGATTTCTATATGCAGCCGGATGGGCACCTGGCGGGTGTCGTATGCGCGAGCGGCCGGCGTATTGCGTGCGGGGCGGTGGTGCTGACGACCGGCACTTTCCTGCGTGGAGTCATTCACGTCGGGCGTGTGCAAACAGCGGCGGGCCGGGTCGGCGAGGCGCCGTCGGTGAAACTGGCGGAGCGTTTGTCGGAATTGAAGCTGCCGCTAGGGCGGTTGAAGACCGGGACCCCGCCGCGGCTGTCTCGCCCGTCAATCGACTGGGCGGGACTGGCCGAGGACCGCGGCGATGCGGTGCCCGAGCCGTTCAGTTTCTTGTCGGACCGCATCGATGTTCCGCAGGTCGAATGCAGGATCACTGCGACGACCGCCTCGACGCATCGCGTGATTCGCGAGAATATTCATCTGTCCGCGGTTTATGGCGGCGCGATCGCTGGCCGTGGGCCGCGCTATTGCCCGTCCATCGAGGACAAGGTGGTGCGGTTTGCGGAGCGGGATCGGCATCAGATTTTTCTGGAGCCCGAGGGCCTGGATAGCGACCTGGTTTATCCGAACGGGATTTCCACCAGCTTGCCGGCGGATGTTCAGGCACTTCTCGTTGCCACCATCCCAGGTTTGGAGAGAGCCGAGATAGTACGGCCTGGTTACGCGATCGAGTATGATTTTGTCGATCCCAGGGCTCTGGCGGCCTCGCTGGAATTGCGGGCGGTACCACGGCTTTTTCTTGCCGGACAAATTAACGGCACTACGGGGTATGAGGAAGCGGCGGCGCAAGGGGTTTTGGCGGGTGTCAATGCGGCGCTTCGGGCTGGCGGCGGTGCTCCCGTCGTGTTGGATCGGAGTGGAAGTTACATTGGGGTGATGGTCGACGACTTGACCACGCATGGCGTCAGCGAACCGTACCGCATGTTTACGTCGCGAGCGGAATTTCGCCTCAGTCTGCGGTGCGACAACGCCGATTTGCGGCTCACGCCTATTAGCACGGCGCTGGGGTGCGTCGGTGCCGTTCGCTCACGGAAGTTTGGAGATTACCAAAAGAGTGTGGCGGCAGCGGTAGTCCAAGCTGAAAATGATACCAAGACGCCTCAGGATCTACAGTATCACGGGCTGACGGTGAAGGCGGATGGTCAACGCCGAGGCGTGTTTGACCTTCTTGGAAAGGGGTTTGAGCTTCCGGCTTTGGCGGGGGCATTCCCATGGCTTCTCGACCTCGCGCCACGCGTGCTTGAGCAGGTGCGGGTGGAAGCGTTGTACCGAGGATACCTCGGCCGGCAGGAAATCGAGGCCCGCCATTTGCGCGCGAGTGACGCCGTAGGCCTGCCTGCAGATATCGACTACACGCGCATTGGTGGCTTGAGCACGGAAATGTTGGAGCGCCTAAACGCGACAAGGCCGGAATCATTCGGCGCATTGTCCCGGATTCCTGGTATGACCCCGCCGGCGATTTTGGCCGTGGTGGGCCATGTTCGGCGTCTGCAAGCCGCGCAAAGTTTCACGTGAAACATGCCCGCGCGGAGCCCGCTAATGTTCCACGTGAAACATCGCTGCGGCTCGAAGCGTTTACAGACATCCTTCTGCGCTGGAACAAGCGCATCAACCTCATCAGTCGCGCCGACGAAGAGAGGGTTGCACATCGCCATCTCAATGATGCACTTCAACTCACGCGGCTCATGCCGCCAGGTGTCGAGCGCGCGATCGACCTTGGCAGTGGCGGTGGCTTTCCGGGGTTAGTCCTGGCAATCGCCACGGGCGTGCATTTCGAACTGGTTGAAGCGGACCGGCGAAAGGCGACCTTCCTGCGAGAAGCGGTGAGGATCACGGGAGCGACTGCGACCGTTCACTGTGCGCGGGTTGAGGAGAGTTCCATCCCCCCGGCACATCTTGTAACGGCGCGCGCCTTTGCACCTCTGTGCAAGATGATTGAACTGGCTTACCGATTACTCGCGCCGGGCGCCGTTCTGCTTCTGCCGAAAGGGAAAAGCGTCGATCAGGAATTGACCGTTGCACGTGCCAAGTGGAACATGAAGATTGATAAATTCCCAAGCAACACAGATCCCGGTGCCACCATCCTGCGATTGAGCGAGGTTACGCGTGGCTGACTCCCTGCCTGCCGCATCGGGCCTCCCATCGACCAGGCCGCCCCGCGTTCTGGCCGTCGCGAATCAAAAGGGGGGTGTCGGAAAGACAACGACAGCTATCAACTTGGCCACCGCCCTGGCACAGGCCGGGCAGTCCGTCCTTGTGATCGACCTCGATCCGCAGGGAAACGCATCAACCGGACTTGGGATTGATCGCCGAGATCGCCGTTCCGGAACCTATGCGATGCTGGTGGAAGATGCGCCGCCAAGAAACCTGATCCTGCCGACGCAAGTGCAGAACCTGGACATCGTTCCCGCAGATCCCGACCTCGCCGGCGCCGAAGTGGAGCTCGTGAGTCTGGATCAAAGGGAGTTCCGCCTGCGGATGGCCCTGCAATTATTACAGGGGAGCCGTTACGCGCACATTGTCATCGATTGCCCGCCAAGCCTCGGCCTGCTCACCCTGAACGGCCTGGTCGGGGCGCAAATCGTGCTCGTGCCCTTGCAATGCGAGTTCTTCGCTCTGGAGGGCATTAGCCAACTCGTCCGCACCATCGAACGGGTCAAGAAGAACCTCAATCCCGGCTTGTCGTTGCAAGGCATTGTCCTGACCATGTTCGACCGGCGGAACAACCTGTCGGATTTGGTTGCAGCCGACGCCCGCAGTTTCTTCGGCGAGCGTGTTTATCAAACCGTCATTCCTCGCAACGTGCGCATTTCCGAAGCGCCGAGCCACGGCAAGCCGGTGCTACTGTATGACAGTCGCTCTCCCGGCGCTGTCGCCTACACCCAGTTGGCGCAAGAGTTTCTTAAACGTGAAGGGGTTGAAGCAGCGTGAGCAGCAATCCGAGGTTGGGCCGTGGCCTCGCCGCCCTGATGGGTGATTTGCCGTCCGTCGATCCGGCGCAAACGAGCCCATCGAGCGCCAACGTGCAGGCGCTATCGATCGACGCGTTGGAACCTGGCCCGTTCCAGCCGCGGCGCAACATGGCGCCAGCCGCCATGAACGAATTGGTCGAATCCATTAAATCTCGTGGTATTCTCCAACCTATCCTGGCGCGTCGACACCCAAAAACGGCGGGGCGCTACCAGATCATCGCCGGTGAACGGCGTTGGCGCGCGGCCCAGACAGCCGGTCTGCACGAAGTGCCCGTGCTGGTGCGCGAGCTCAGCGATCAGGATGCCATGGCGGCGTCACTGGTAGAGAATCTACAACGGCAGGACCTGAATCCGATCGAGGAAGCGGAGGGATTTACGCGCCTGATAGAGGAGTTCGGCCTGACTCAGGAGCAGCTTGGCGCTGCCGTCGGAAAATCTCGGAGCCATATCGCCAACACCATTCGCCTGCTGCAATTGCCCGACAGCGTGCGCACAGAAGTTCAGGCCGGAACGCTCTCGGCTGGTCATGCGCGTGCCCTCCTTGCCCATGCCAACCCGGAGGAGGCAGCGCGCCAGGTTATCGCAAACGGCCTGAACGTGCGCCAAACGGAGGCTCTGGCGACAAACCGGGTGCGTCCGTCCGGCACAGCAGCTGACAAGGCAAGGGAGCGCGACCCCGAGACCGATGCTCTTGAACGCGATCTTTCAGAAAAACTCGGCCTGCGGGTGCAGATCGCGTTCGACGGCCGTGGTGGCAGCGTTCGCATTCAGTATCGCTCGCTGGATCAACTCGACGGACTCATCGCAACCCTGTCGCGGTAAAAAGGTGGCAGGTATTCGGGCAGGGTCAGTTCTTTCGCGCGTCTTGACTCGCCGTCAGCCGCGCGCCCGTGCCGCCGCCTGCCGTGCCAGACCTGCGAGGAACCGCCGCACCAATAGCTCCGGGCGACTGCCCGTTAGCTTGCACGCGATTTCAACTTGGCGAGCCTCCTCGAGCGCCCTCGCCAGGCCATCCACGGGCCAAAGTGCAAGGCTCGCGGAAAATCCCGCTACCGCCTTGTAAAAAACGGGTGGACGCAGACCCTGCACGGCCTCGGGGGCCGAGGCGCCTGCCTGCATCGTGAGACGCGCCTGATGCAGGCGTTGCAGGTGGCCGATCGCCATGCGAATCAACGCAATGCCATTCAGTCCCTCTGAAAGCGCTCGTTCGAAGGCCGCGTCCGCCACGGCACCGCGCCCCCCAGTCGCCGCGATAAACCCGTCGTCCGCCGACGCGCCAGCCGAGTCGCCCGCGCAAGCCCGAGCAAGCGCCAGGTCCACCCGTCCGCCCGCGCCAGCCAACAGCGCCAGTTTTTCTACCTCCGACCGCACGACCGAGCGATCGCCACCGACGGATTCGGCCAGCCAGCGCAGCGCGTCCGCCTCGGCACTGACACCGAATTCACCCAGAATGCCGCGGATGAGGTCCTGCAGCGCGCGTCCGTCTTCGGCGTAGCACGCCACTGTAACTGCATCGGGCGCCGCGTCCAGGAACGTGCGCAGGCGGCCCCTTCCCAACCCTGGCGCTTCCAGAACAAGCAGGGCATCGCCGGCGGATTTAAGCGCGGCGCGTATCGAATCAAGCGCTGCATCCGTCACCTCGCGGACGCGAACCACGCGCCTTCCTCCGGTCATTGCCAGCGACGTCATTTCCGCACTGATTTGCGGCCAGCCCTCACGGTCGAGTTCCGCGACGCGAAAAGGATCGTTCAGTGATCCCGCAACGCTCTGGGTGACCTCGCGTGCGCGCTCGCGGATCAGCCCTTCATCCTCGCCGTGCAGAAGAACAGCGCGGTATTTTCCCGGGTCTCGCAAAAAGCCCGGCACCTGACGTGCGTCTAATTTCACTTTTGCCGGGTGGAGGCGGCGAGAAAAGGACGGGAAGCAAGCAGTTCTTTCTTGAAAAAAAGAACCAAAAAACTTTTGTCTGTTAAGGGCTGCACTCGATTGGCCCATTTGAACGGCAAGCTGGACGTAATTAGTAAAAGTTTTTTGCTTCTTTTTTTCAAAAAAGAAGTTCTTCCTTTCTTGAGCCCACTCATCAGGCCTTGTCCGGATGGGCGCGGAAGTAAATCGCGAGGGCCTGGACGATCTGGTCGGCCAGGGCATCACCCATTCTGCGCTGAATCGCCTCCGACGAAAGATCACTGTAGAAAAATTGCTCGTCAATCACGTTTGCGCCATCCAGCGAACGAACGCTTCCCGATACGATTTTGTCCCCGAACGGTCCGGCCTTTCGTAACGTCCAGTTCGCGGTGCCTAGGAATCGTGTGCGGCTGCTGGAATTGTCGGTCTGCACGCCGATCGCGGCGCCGGGGAAACTCAGCGCAACGCTCAACTCATATTGTTTGCTGCCATCAGTGCCGGTGCCTTCCAGGCGCTGCTGCAACGCCTGCCGCAGCAGCTGTCCATTACGATTAGGTATCACATCCACGAATACGTCGCGTAATCCGGTCTGCGCGCTGCCGCCCGGCGCGTAAAGCGGGTGAAAGCCGCACCCCGCCGCCGCAAGGACTGCCATCGCCGCCACGGTAGGCGCGACCCTTCGCCTGGGCTGCTGGGGGAGCATCAAGGCGCTACCACGAAATTCACGATCCGGTCCGGCACGTGTATACGCTTCACGACGCGCTTGCCCTCCAGAAGCCGCGCAACGTTCGGTTCCGCGGCCGCGGCTTCGATCACCTGGTCCGGCGCGGCTCCCGGCGCTGCCTCAATGGTCCCGCGCAACTTGCCCATGACCTGAACGGCAATGGTGACAGACTGGGCCGCGACCAGGGCGGGATCGGCATTTGGCCAGGGCGCGTTCGCCACGAGGCCGGAGGTGCCTGGCAGGGCAGCAAATATCTCCTCGGCCAAATGCGGCATGGCTGGCGCGATCAGGCGCGCCAGTATTTCGATCGCCTCGCGACGCGCGAAATTCATGCCCGCGCTGTCCTTTGGTGCCCGGTCGGCCTCAGTGATGGCGGCAGCCAGTTCGTAGATGCGGGCGACGGCGACGTTGAAGGCGAAACTTTCGAACGCAGTTGTTACGTTTGCGATGGTGCGATGAGTGGCCCGGCGCAATGCCAGCGCCGCCGGCTCGAACGCCCCGGCCGGCGCGTCTGAGTGTGCCGCCGTGCTGTCCTGTGCCAGGCGGTACAATCGCTGAACGAAACGATAGCCGCCCGTGACACCGGCCTCGGTCCACTCCATGTCTCGATCTGGTGGATTATCGCTCAGAATGAACCAGCGCGCCGTATCGGCTCCGTATCGGTCAATGATGGAGGAGGGTGCAACCGTGTTGCGCTTCGACTTGGACATTGCCTCGACGCGGCCAACTGTAACATCCTCGAGTGTGTCGCGATGTATTGCAGAGCCGTCCTGGCGGCGTTGGATCTCCTCCGGATAGAGCCAGCGTCCGTCCGCGGTGCGATAACTTTCGTGCGTCACCATGCCCTGCGTGAACAGGCCGGCAAATGGTTCGGTCGCAGACAGATAACCCGTTTCGCGCATGGCGCGCGCGAAGAAGCGCGAATATAACAGGTGCAAAATGGCGTGTTCAATGCCGCCGATATACTGGTCCACCGGCAGCCAGGCATCGACCGCGGCGCGTGTCACCGGCTCCTCTGCATGGGGGCTGCAGAAGCGGGCGTAATACCAGGAACTGTCAACGAATGTGTCGAACGTATCGGTTTCGCGATGGGCAGGTCCGCCGCATTGGGGACAGGCGACGTGCTTCCAACTCGGGTGGTGGTCCAGCGGATTGCCGGGCCTGTCGAAGCTGACGTCATCCGGCAACCGAATGGGTAATTGATCGGCGGGGACCGGCACCACGCCGCACCTTCCGCAATGGATAATCGGTATCGGGCAGCCCCAGTAGCGCTGGCGTGAAATGCCCCAGTCGCGCAGGCGCCAGTTCACCACGCCGCGGCCGGCGCCGGAGGCTTCAAGTGCTGCAATCGCGGCCTTCCTTGCCGCGTCCGTAGTCAGGCCATCGAGAAAGCCGGAATTGGCAATCCTGCCCGGCCCATCATACGGGCCGTCGGTGAGCCGAAAGCTTCCAGCGTCCTCGCCGTCCGGCACGACCACCGGGGGGATCGGCAGCCGATAGGCGGTTGCAAATTCGAAATCTCGCTGGTCATGCGCGGGACAGCCAAAAATTGCGCCAGTGCCGTATTCCATCAGCACGAAATTCGCGATCCAAACCGGGAAGGTCGCGTTGGGCAGGAAGGGATGCCCGACTCGTATTCCGGTATCGAAACCACGCTTTTCGGCGGTTTCGATCGCCGCTTCGCTGGTGCCCATCCGGCGGCACTCGGCGACGAACGAAGCCGCCGCGTCGTCTCGCGCAGCAACCGCGGCGGCCAACGGATGCTCGGGGGCTATGGCCAGAAACGACATGCCGAACAGCGTGTCCGGACGCGTGGTGAACACTTCCAATTCCGTCACGCCATCCAGCGGCGCGGCCAGCTGAAAACGCACACGCGCACCCTCGCTGCGGCCGATCCATTTCGCCTGCATGGTGCGAACCCGTTCGGGCCAGCGCGACAGGGTGTCGAGCGACGCGAGCAGGTCGGGCGCGAATTGGGTAATCCGAAAGAACCACTGGGACAGCAGCTTCTTCTCGACCAGCGCGCCGGACCGCCAGCCACGGCCGTCGATCACCTGCTCATTGGCCAGCACGGTGCCGTCCACCGGGTCCCAGTTCACCCAGGATTCCCGGCGTTCCACCAGTCCGGCGGCGAAGAAATCGAGAAACAGCCGTTGCTGTTGCCCGTAATATTCTACGTCGCAGGTGGCGAATTCGCGCCGCCAGTCGATCGCCAGGCCCATGCGCTGCAACTCGGCCCGCATGGTGGCGATGTTCTGCCGCGTCCAGGTGCCGGGGTGGATGCCGCGTTCGCGTGCCGCGTTCTCCGCCGGCAGACCGAACGCGTCCCATCCCATCGGGTGCAGCACATTGAAGCCCCGGGCGCGCTTGAAGCGGGCGACGACATCACCCATCGCATAGTTTCG
>Ga0116226_10003156_pt1 | contig 14532 bp, 17 predicted proteins | sample S1TSphfallax_FD_89692 | JGI IMG/M metagenome (GOLD analysis project Ga0116226, IMG submission 89692) | Host-associated microbial communities from peat moss isolated from Minnesota, USA - S1T2_Fa - Sphagnum fallax MG | ecosystem: Host-associated > Plants > Peat moss > Unclassified | place: USA...
CGGTCTCGCATCCGACTACCTGCTCGGCATGCCGGCATTAGGCGACTATCTCGAGGAAGGCCTGTCGATTTTAGGCTATCCGACCGAAGACATCGGTCTGGGACATCTTTGAGTCAGGCCTTCCAGCGAAGCGACATGCAGGACAGGCCGGCATCGATCTTGCCGATCTCGCCGGTCTGCAGCGCCACCACCTGGTATCCGGTCTTTTCCAGCAAAGCCCGGGTGGCCGGGAAGCCGGATCCCACCAGCACGACGTCATTGACGCGCAGCGCGTTGGCGGCGGCCTCTTCGCCGGGCGGCGTCAGCAGCACCCTTTTGCCTTTGAAGACGCCCGAGGCGGCCAGACGCTCGGTCGAGAGGATGGTTTCGTCATCCAGCAGCGAGCAATCGGTCTTGAAATGCAGCACGCCCTGCGGCGTCGCGACGATCTGGCTGGCACGGCCCAGGTCACTCAGGCATTTGGCCAGGGCCTGGGCGCCGGTCAGGTCGGTGCGCGCCGACAGGCCGATCATCACCCTGTCGGACAAGGTCAGGATATCGCCGCCATCGGCGAAGCCCTCGGCGATGCTCAGCACGCTGGAAAAGCGCTCCTTCAGCACGGGAGCGATGAAAACGCGCTCGCCGGCGCGCGAGGGGGCGCCGGGATGCAGAAGCACGGCGCCTTCGGTGAACACCACGGCAGGGTCCTCGACAAAGATCGAGTCCGGGAAGTCCGCCAGGGGCTCCAACACCTGCACCGAGACGCCGGCCGCCTCCAGCGCGGCGATATAGGCGCCATGCTCGGCCAGCACGCCCTCATAGGTCGGGCTGCCGCGATCCTCGGCGCGGAGCCCGTCGACCACCGTGGGCGCGGGCCGGCGCACGATGGCATTGTCGAAACGGGCGGTGTCGGCGGTGAAACTCATCTGTCCCCCTGGGTTGGCTGTATGGTGTCCTGATCGTTGGCAAAGGTCGATCCGTCCGCTCCCGGCATTGCGACCTTCGCCAACGGGACACCCGCGTCAATAACTCACTGATAATATTGAAACGTGACGGGTTAGTCTCAACTTGCTACCCTTATTTTCATAAATTTCACCTGCGGGGAAAAGATGGGCTTCGTCGGACGCTGGTTCTTCCGTTTGATCGTGACGATTGTTCTGCTCGCCATACTGGCCGGTGCGGGAGGATGGCTGTTCCTGCGGGGCAGCCTGGCTCAGCTCGATGGGCAAGCGACCGGCAATGGCCTGACGGCCCTGGTCACGGTGACGCGCGATGCCAACGGCGTTCCCGCCATTACCGGACAGAGCCGCGCCGATGTGGCCTTCGCCACCGGCTTCGTGCACGCCCAGGATCGCTTTTTCCAGATGGATCTGCTGCGCCGTGTCGCCGCCGGCGAACTGGCCGAGCTGGTCGGCGCGGTTGCCTTGCCGGTCGATCGCCAGCACCGCTTCTACCGTTTTCGCAGCCGCGCCGAGGCCGCCTATAAGGCGTCGTCGCCGGAGGATCGCCAGCTGTTCGAGCGCTATGCCGACGGTGTCAATGCCGGGCTGGCGGCGCTGACCACCCGGCCGCCGGACTATCTGCTGACCATGACCAAGCCCCGCCCCTGGGCGCCGGAGGACACGCTGCTGGTGGTCTGGGCGATGTATTTCGACCTTCAGGACTATCTCGAGACCCGCAAATGGGAATTGGGCTGGCTCAAGGACCATACCAGCCCCGAGCAGCTGTCCTTCCTGCTGCCCGAGACGACAGGCTGGGACGCGCCGCTCGACGGCCCGACCCCGGCGCCCGAGCTGAAGGTGCCGGCGACAGCGCCCGACTGGTGGAACAAGCCGGCCGAGACCAAGGCCTCGTCCTTGAGCGTCGCCTCGGATGACATCGTCGGCAGTAACAATTGGGTACTGGCCGGCGATCGGGTCAAGGGCGGTCACGCCCTGCTGGCCAACGACATGCATCTCGGCCTGCGGTTGCCGCCAGTCTGGTATCGCCTGCTGCTGATCTATCCCGACGGCCAGGGCGGCCAGCGCAAGATCGTCGGCGCCAGCCTGCCGGGCACCCCGATCATCGTGACCGGCAGCAACGGGCATGTTGCCTGGGGCGTCACCAATGCGGCGGGCGATTGGCTCGATATCATTCGCCTCGACCAGGACTCAGCCCATCCGGGCCAGGTCAAGCTGGGCGAGGATTGGATCAGCCCGACTGTCGCCGAGGAGACCATTGCCGTCAAGGGCGCCGCCCCCGAGAAGCTGCTGGTCCGCGAGACGCCGATGGGACCGATCCGTGAGAGCAATGGCCAGGTCTACGCGATCCATTGGCTGGCCCAGGACCCGAAGGCCGCCGATCTCGGTATCCGCAAGCTGGAGGACACCACGACCGCCGCCGAGGCGCTGGACGTTGGTGCCAGCGCCGGCGTGCCCGAACTCAATTTCGTCGCCGCCGACGAGGCCGGCCATATCGGCTGGGTCATCGCCGGTGTGATGGGCGAGCGCAGCGCGCAGGATCAGTCCTTCGCCTTTCCGCTGGAGCCCAACCAGATCGCCTCGACCTGGCATCAGCTGCTGGCGCCCGCCGCGCATCCGCGCATCGTCGACCCGGCCGGCGGCCAGCTATTCTCGGCCAATTCCCGCCAGCTGATCGGCGAGGGGTCCGGTCAGATTGGCGATGGCGGCTTCGGTCTTGGTGCCCGTACCCGCCAGATCCGCGACGATCTGCAGGCTTTGCCGCCCGAGACCGACGTGCAGGCTTCCTACGCCATCGAATTGGACGACCGGGCGCTGTACATGAGCACCTGGCGCGACCGGGCGCTGGCGGTGCTCGACGCCGCCGCGGTGGCCGAGCATCCCGACCGCGCCGAGTTCAAGCGTCTGCTGACCGAAAGCTGGGACGGCCATGCCAGTGTCGGTTCGGTCGGCTACCGCCTGACGCGCGGCTGGCTCTATGCGCTTTATGATGAGAGCTTCGTCGGGTTGGACGACAAGCTGGCCACGCTGGGGCAGGGGGCGTCGTACCGCGAGGCCACGCGTCGCTGGCCGGTGGTGATCGCCCGCCTGCTCGAAACCCAGCCGGCTGCCTGGCTGCCGGCCGGCCGCAAGGACTGGCGCGACGTGCAGCTGGCCGCGATCGACAAGACAATTGCTTCCCTGACCAGTGGCGGCCGCAAATTGGCCGATGCCAGCTGGGGGCAACGCAATACGGCCAATGTCGCGCATCCTTTCGCCAAATTCGTGCCGCTGTTCAAGAGCTACTTGACCGCCCCGCCCGACCAGTTGCCGGGTGATTCCAATATGCCACGCGTCTCCGAGCCCGATTTCGGCCAGTCCGAGCGCTTCGTGGTGACGCCGGGCAAGGAGGAGGAAGGGCTGTTCAACCTGCCAGGCGGCCAAAGCGGACATCCGCTGTCGCCCTTCTTCCTGGCCGAATTCGAGAATTGGGCGCAAGGCAAGCCGGAGCCGTTGATGCCTGGTGTGCCGAAATATGGGCTGGTACTGACGCCGAACTGACCCCACATACGGGCTTCGTTTTCAGGAGTCCTGAGAGGAAGCTCATGTCTGGTTTGTTCGACCCGTTGACGATTGGTCCTTATCGTCTCAAGAATCGCGTCATCATGGCGCCTTTGACCCGCGCCCGGGCCGGCGCGTCGCGTGTGCCGAACGCGCTGATGGCGGACTATTACCGCCAGCGCGCCTCAGCCGGTTTGATCCTGTCCGAGGCCACCGCTGTGACGCCGATGGGTGTCGGCTATGCCGATACGCCCGGCCTGTGGTCGGACCAGCAGGTCGAGGGCTGGAAGTTGGTTACCGAGGCCGTGCATCAGGAAGGCGGCCTGATTTTCGCCCAGCTGTGGCATGTCGGCCGCATTTCCGATCCCAGTTTTCTCGATGGCGCCCTGCCGGTTGCGCCCAGCGCTATCGCCGCTCCCGGTCATGTCAATCTGGTGCGCCCGCAGCGCCCCTTCGTGACGCCGCGCGCGCTCGATCTGTCGGAAATTCCCGCCATCGTCGAAGCCTATCGCACAGCCTCGGTCAATGCCCAAAAGGCCGGTTTCGACGGCGTCGAGCTGCATGGCGCCAATGGCTATCTGCTGGCCCAGTTCCTCGAGGACGGCACCAATCAGCGCACGGACGTCTATGGCGGTTCGATCGAGAACCGAGCCCGACTGATGGTGGAAGCGGTCGATGCGGCGATTACGGTGTGGGGCGCGGGCCGGGTTGGCCTGCACATCTCGCCAGGGGGTGTCGTGCATGGCATGCATGATTCTGACCCGGCCGCTACCTACGGCTATGTCGCGCGCGAAATGGCGAAGCGCCAGCTCGCCTTCATCTGCTCGCGCGAGGCGCAGAAAGACGGCTGGCTCGGTCATGCGCTCAAGCGCCAGTTCGGCGGCGTCTACATCGCCAATGAGGGCTTCACCGGGGCCAGCGCCGCGGCCGCGCTGGCGGCCGGCGAGGCTGACGCCGTGGCCTGGGGCAAGGCCTTCATCGCCAATCCCGACCTGCCGGCGCGCCTCGCCAAGGGCGCTGCTCTCAACGATCCCAAGCCCGACAGCTTCTATGCGCCGGGTCCGGAAGGCTATATCGACTATCCGTTGCTGAGTGTCGCGTAACGGCCGTCGATATAGAGCAGCGGGGCGACCGTATCATGCAAGATGAGGCCGGTCGCCTCGCCCACCACGATGGTGTGGGTGGTATGGAGGAAGGTCGCGCTCTTCTTGCAGAAGATCACCGCCTGGGCGTCGGCCAGATAGGGCTGGCCGTCCTGTTCGCGCCAGTCGCCTTCGGAAAAGCGCTCGCCGACCGGCTTGGCGCCGCCGAAATTGGACGAGATCTGGTGCTGGCCTTCGCGCAGCACATTGATGCAGAAATTCTCTTCTTCCTCGATCGTCGTGTGGAAGCTGGCGGTGCGGTTGACGCAGACCAGCAGCGAGGGCGGATCCATCGACAAAGAGGTCACTGCGGTGGCGGTCATGCCGCTGACCCCGTTCTTTCCGCGCCCCGTCACAATCGTCACCGCGGCGGGAAAACGCCGCATGGCCTGGCGGAAAAGCTGGCCGACCTCACTCACCATCGAATTCTACTCCTGACTGTCCGACTCATTCATGCTACCCAGTCATCGGACTTTTAACCAATAGAGGATGCCCCATGTCCACGACCCTGAACGATGCCGGTTGGGATCTCTTGTTCCGTAATGCCCGGACCTACAATGGTTGGCAAGAGCGTCCTATTCCAGAAGCGACACTGCATCAGCTCTATGACCTGCTGAAATGGGCGCCGACCTCGTTCAATTGCCAGCCGGGCCGCTTCGTCTTCGTCGCCTCCAGCGAGGGCAAGGAGCGCCTGGCCAAGCATCTGATCCCATCCAATGCGGCCAAGACGCTGAAGGCCTCGGCCTGTGTCATCGTCGCCTACGACACCAGGTTCTACGACCATCTGCCGACCAATTTCCCGGCCTATGACGCCAAGCCGATGTTCGAGAACAATGCCGAACTGGCCGACGCCACCGCCAAGCGCAACGGCTCGCTGCAGGGCGGCTATCTGATCATGGCGGCGCGGTCCTTAGGCCTCGATTGCGGCCCGATGTCGGGCTACAACCCGCAGAGTCTGGATGCCGACTTCTTTCCCGACGGGCGCTTCAAGTCGAATTTCCTCTGCAATATCGGCTATGGCACCGACGAGAATCTGTGGCCGCGCGGCCCGCGCCACAGCTTCGAGGAAGCCTGCCAGATCGTGTAAAGCGGGGTAGCCTCAGGTCATCCCGCTCAATCCCACAGAAATGTCGTGAACGCCTCGACCGGTTCCTTTTCCGGCTCGAGGCGGTTCACGGCGGCGCTGTCATCGGCATAGCCGAGCGCCATGCCGCACACCAGCACATGATCCTCGGGGATCGGCACATGCCGGCGGACGATGCGGTGATATTTCGAGAAGGATTGCTGCGGGCAGCTATGCAGCCCGAATGAGCGCGCCGCCAGCATCGCCGTCTGCAAAAAACCGCCCATATCGATCCAGCCGCCATATTGGTTGCGCTGGTCCAGACTGAAGAACAGCCCGACCGGCGCGTCGAAGAAGGCGTAATTGCGGGCCTGCTGGCGCTTCATCGCCGCGATGTCGCCCTTGGCGATACCGGCCAGCCCGTAGAGCGCCTTGCCCAATTGGCGGCGGCGCGTGAGCAGGGGCTCGAACCAATCGAGCGGATAATATTGATATTCCTCCTCATGGCCGGGCTCTTCCGCCGCCTCGGCGGAGAGGATGTCGGCGCACACCCGGTCGCGCGTCTCACCCGCCACCACATAGACATGCCAGGGCTGGATGTTCGAGCCGTTGGGGGCGAAGCGGGCCAGATCGAGGATCTTCTCGACCGTCTCGCGCGGCACCGGGTCGGGCCGGAAGGCCCGGACGCTGCGGCGTGTGCGCACGGCTTCCTCGACCGTGAGGGCAGCCTTGTTCGAGAGTCTCATGAATCGACTGCGTGCCGGGTAAGATCGGCCAGCGAGCAGTGGCGCAGCGCCTCCTCATGGGTCGCGCGCAGCACGACCATCGGTGCGCTTTCGGCCAGCAGGGCCTCCTGCCAGCGCGGCGCGCACAGGCACCAGCGATCGCCGGCCTTCAGGCCCTGAAAGCCATAGTCCGGCATCGGCGTCGACAGATCGTTGCCGCGGGCCTTCGAGTAGGCGAGGAATTCGTCGGTCATCACCGCGCACACCGTATGGCTGCCGACATCTTGCGGCACGGTGTGGCAGCAGCCATTGCGGAAAAAGCCGGTCATCGGGGCCACCGAGCAGATCTGCAGCTGGCCACCCAGTACGTTGCGCGCGCCCCCGCGGCGCGGCATCCGGTCATCGTCGCCCCTCGGCATCGTCTTCCGCCTTGTGATATCTGTTTCTTTTCCTACTATAGGGGCGCCGTTCCGGCGAAGAAAGCCGGATTGGTCTCCTCGATCTGAAAGAGCGCCTCTTGCTGAGCGAACCGGATCCGATCTTTGACAGCGCCGCGTTCGAAGCCGTGATCGGCCCCATTCTCATTGAGAGCTTCGGCGGCGACGGCGCTATCACGGCAACCGAAAGCCGCTCCGGCACCTTCAATCGGGTGATCAAATTCACCTATCAGGGCCGCCGGCTTGGCGTCAGGCTGGCGCTCGATCGCCTGCATTTCCGCTATGAACGCGACCTGATCAAGGAAGTTTTCGCCATCGCTTTGATGAATGACGCGGGAGCGCCGCTCGATGACCAGGCGACCGGCCGCCAGGTCGAGGCGTTGCTCGCCGCGCCGCGTGGCAAGGGGCGGGGCCATCCGTCGATCCGGACCATCCTCTACTACGACTGGTCGATGGAGCGGTTGCCCTATGCCTTCTTCCTGTTCGAATGGATCGAGGGCGCCGTGCTGTGGGAGCAGCCCTTCGCCGAGCGCTACGAGGCGGCGGGGCGGGTGCTGGCCGGGGTGCACAAGGTGCGTTTCGAGCATTTCTACGAGAACATCCTCACCATCCATCATGTGCCGCGCTCCTGGCGCGACCATCTGCGCGTCTGCCTCAATCGCGAATTGGCGCGGGCCGAGCTGAACCTGCCGGACAGGCTGGTCGGTCGCCTCAACGCGCTGGATATGAGCGTGCTGCAGCCCGGCCAACCCTGCCTGATCCATAACGACTATTCGGGCGCCAACATCGTCGTCGATAAGGCCGGGCTGCCGCATGTCATCGATTGGGACAATTGGGTGGTCGATTGTCCCGAGCTCGACCTGGTCAAGATGAAGCATTGGACCGCCGTCGGCCATGAGGGGCGGTTGATGCACCGGGCCGATCTCTATGGGGCGTTCCTCGAAGGCTATCGCACCGCCGCCGACAATCCCATCGACGAGGGGCGGCTGCGCGCCTATGAATATCTCTGGATGCTGCGTTGCTTCAATTTCGAGACCTCCCGCGAGGGCTCGGGCGAGGCGGCGCCGAGCAACGACAGCTGGCGCCATGTCTATCCGCGCGCCCGCTATTACCTGGATTTGCTGGAAAGTTTGTAATTTCCCATGAAGATCGCGATCGTCATCCCGGCCCGCTATGGTTCGAAGCGGCTGCCGGGCAAACCCATGGTCGAGGTGGCGGGCGTCAGCCTGCTCCAGCGCGTCTGGCGCATCGCCCGCGCGGTCAACGGGGTGAGCGGCGTTTATGTCGCCACCGACGACCCGCGCGTCGCCGACCATGCCGCCTCCTTCGGCGCCTTAACGATCATGACCCCGACCGACATCGCCACCGGCACCGACCGCGCCCGGGCCGCGCTGCATCTGATGGCCGACAAGCCCGACGCGGTAATCAATCTGCAGGGCGACGCCGTGCTGACACCGCCCTGGGTGGTGCAGGCGCTGGTCGATGAGTTCCTTGCCGATCCGGCTCTCACCATGGTGACCGCGGCGGTGCGCTGCACCTGGCGGCAGCTGGCCGAGCTGCAGGAATTGAAGACGCACAGCCCGACCAGCGGCACCACGGTGACGATGGATAGGTTCGGCCGCGCTCTCTATTTCTCGAAGCAGGTAATCCCCTATCTGCGCACCCAGACCTTCGACATCCCGCCGGTGCATCGTCATATCGGCATCTATGGCTATTCGACCGCGGTGCTGGATCAGCTGGCGACCCTGGAGCAGACCCCCCTCGAGATCGCCGAACAGCTCGAACAGCTGCGCGCGCTGGAGAATGGCATCCCGATCAAGGTTGCGCTGGTAGATTATCGGGGCCGCACCCATGGTTCGGTCGATACGCCCGAGGATATCCCGGTGGTCGAGGAGATCATTGCCCGCGAAGGCGAGTTGGTATGATCCAGCAACTGCTTTTTGCGCGCCATGGCAATACGTTCGGTCCGGGCGACAAGGTTGTCTGGGTCGGGCGCGAGACCGATCTGCCGCTGGTCGCGAAAGGGCTGGAGCAGGCGGAGGCCGCCGCCGAAGCGCTGAAACGCAAGGGCCTGATTCCCGACGCGATCTACTGCGCCTCGTTGCAGCGGACCCGGCGCTTTGCCACGATCATCGCGCAAACATTGGGGCTGGCTGCCCCTGTGATCGACTCCCGCCTGGACGAACTTGATTATGGCGCTTGGGCCGGGCGCAGCAATGACGAGATCCAGGCCGCCGATCCCAATGCTGCCGCGGCGATGGAGGCCTGGAACGGCTCGGATTCCTGGCCGCATCAAGCGGGCTGGGTCAGCCGGCCGGAAACCGTGCTGGCAGGGCTTGAAAGCTTCGCCGCCGAACGCCTGGCGCCGGGGGGGCATGCAAGCCCGCTGGTCGTCAGCAGCAACGGCATCCTGCGTTTTCTGCCGCGCCTGCTGCTTGAAAAGACAGCGCAACTGCCCAGTTTCAAGATGCGAACGGGCCATCTCGGTCTGATCGAGCGCGCCCAGGGCAGCGTACAATTGCGGGCGTGGGACAGGTCCGCCGCAGGCTTTTGAGAGGGGAGAAAATGTCGGGAGCGGTTCGCTACAATGTCGTCGCTGTGATCATCCACTGGGTGACGGCGCTGACGGTGATCGGCCTGCTGGTGGTCGGCAATATCATGGCCGATCTGCCCAATACCGATCCGAACAAGCTGCAGCTGTTCAACATGCATAAATCCTTCGGCATCACGATCCTGCTGCTCACGCTCGTTCGCCTGGCCTGGCGCCTGACGCACCAGCCGCCGGCGCTGGATGACCATATGCCGGCCTGGGAAAAGCGGGCGGCGCATGCGGCGCACTGGCTGTTCTATCTCCTGCTGCTGGGCGTGCCGCTGCTGGGCTGGGCGATGGTCTCTTCCTCGCCGCGCAATATTCCCACCGTGCTGTTCAACACCGTCGACTGGCCGCATATGCCCGGGCTGGTCGACATGGATCGGGATCATAAGAAAGTGATGCGCGAGCTGTTCGAAAACCTGCATGCCACGGCGGCCTACACCATGGCGGCGCTGATCGTCCTGCATATCGGGGCGGCGCTCCGTCATCAGTTCGTGCTGAAGGACAAGACCCTTCAGCGCATGCTGCCGAGAGTCATCCCGGCTTTGCTGCTGGGTGCGGGCATCCTGCTGGCGCGTCCGGCCTCCGCCGCCGATTGGGCCGTCGATCCGGGCAAGAGCGCGCTGGGCTTTACCGCCTCGGTCAGCGGCGCCAATTTCGAGGGCAAGTTCAAATCCTGGCAGGCCGAAATATCCTTCGATCCGGCCAATCCGGCCGCCGGGCACGCCAAGGTGACCATCGACATGGCCAGCGCCGTCACCGGCGACCGCCAGCGAGACTCGGCCTTGCCCGACGCCGATTGGTTCGCGGTGAAGAAGAACCCGCAGGCGGTGTTCGAGGCGACCAGCTTCACTGCCAAGGGCGGCAATCAGTACGAAGCCAACGGCACGCTGACCATCCGCGGCGTCGCCAAGCCGGTGACCATGCCCTTCACGCTCGATATCAACGGGGCGGATGCCCATGCCAAGGGTAAGCTTGACATCGTCCGCACCGACTTCGGGGTCGGCCAGGGCGATTGGTCGACCGCCGAGACCGTGGGGCTGGGCGTCTCGATTACCTTCGATCTGGTGGCCAAGAGGACGTGATGGGCGTCCTCTGGCCGGTATCGCCGGAGAAATATCTCGCCTTCCTGACCGTAATGTTCGCCATGTCGATCATGCCCGGTCCCGCCATCCTGTTCGCGGTGGCGGCCGGGATGAGCAAGGGGTTCAAGGGCGCATTGCTGGCGACCTTGGGCATGAATCTGGCGGCGCTGCTGTGGTTCGTCGGGTCGGCTTTGGGACTGGTGATCCTGGCCGCCACGATCCCTTGGATCTTCAAGGTGACCGGCTGGCTCGGCGTCGCCTATATCCTTTGGCTGGGCATCGACGCTCTGCGCGGCGCGCTCAAGGCCGAAGCCGCCCCGCCGCGCGCGCTCAAGGCACCGAGCACCGCCGTGTTCCGCGACGGCTTCATCGTCCAGGCCACCAATCCCAAGGCGTTGCTGTTTTTCACCGCCGTGCTGCCGCCCTTCGTCGAAGTAGGCCGGCCAATCTGGCCGCAGATGGGGGTTTTCGCCCTCGCCCTGGTGGCACTCGACAGCTTCTTCATGATCGGCTACGGCGTCCTTGGAGCGGCCTTCGCCCATAAGATGGCCGAGCCGCGCTTCCTCCGTCTGTTCGGCCTGTTCGTCGGCTGTATGCTGATCTCAGTGGCGGCGCTGATGGCGACGCGCATCTAACAGTCTCAAGCCCTTGAACGGCCGATCGACCGCCGATTGACGCGCTTGCCTATTTCATCTTATTTTGTAGAAGAAATAGGGGGCGGCGATGGGACGCGACAATTTGGGGTTTCTGGAAGAGGCAGTGATGCTGGTGGTGGTCGCGCTCGGCGATGCCGCCTATGGCGTCAGGATCCGCGAGGAACTAAGCCGCCGCACCGCCCGCGATTATTCGCTGGGCGCCACCTACACCACGCTCGATCGTCTGCATGACAAGGAACTGCTGACCTCCTGGGTTGGCGATCCTTCGCCGGAGCGGGGAGGCCGGGCCAAGCGCTTCTTCAAGCTGACCGATCGCGGCCGCAAGCTGCTCGACGAGCGTATCAAGGCGCGCCAGGACCTGACGCAAGGTGTATCTCTGGGGCCGATCCTCACGCTGGGGAGGGCTTGAAATGAGCGCGTTGCACTCGATGGCCCGCGCCTGCATCGCCTGGCTCGCGAGCGAGAACGAGCGGGAAGATCGCCTGGGAGATTTGGAAGAACTGCTCGGCGCAGTCGAGCGGAAGGCGGGCGCCCGAGCGGCGACCCGGCGTTACCTGCGTGAGGCCGCTGCGATCTGTCTGTCGATCATTCAGCGGCGCATCCGCCGCTCGATCACCAATGGGGGTTTGGACATGGCGCGAATCATTCTCTGGGCGGCGCTCAGCGTCGGCGGGGTTTTCCTGTTTCTCCATCTCGGCGGCGGCTCGGTGTTCGTCTATATGCAGCCCTTCGAATGGGGCGTCATGCTGGCGGCGATGATCGGTTTCGCCGCCGCCGGCCGACGTCTCGGCGCCTGGCCGGGCATCCTGGCCGATCTGCGGCGGGCGGGAGAAGTTGGCGGGCATTCGCGGCTGGCGCGGCGCGCCGCTTACCTCAAAAAGCCCGAACCCTCCGCTGAATTCGCCCATCTTGGCGGGGTCTTCGCCATCGCTGAGCAGGTCGGCCCGCAGGAGGCCGATCGCCAGATCGCCGGCGGCATAGCCCTGTTTCGCGAGAAGAGGCGCCAGCGCTTGGGTGTCGTCGAGCAGACCGCCCGAGACGCTTATGCCGGCGCCGCCATCGCCGGCCTATTCGGCTGCGTTCATATCATGGAAAATCTCGAGGAACCGCTGATGGTCCTTGGCCATCTTTTCGGTGGCGCCCTGTCCGCCGTCTTTTTCGGGGTCATTTTGGGTCGTGCCGTGATCGCGCCGATCGCCAGCCAGCTTTCCGCCCTGCACGAACAACAGGCGCGCGAGATGGAAGCGCTCCGCTTGTCCCTCGGCGACCGGGACAGGCCGGTACCGGCCGAAACTTTCGACGTGCTCGCCTCTGGCCTTACCAGCTACGCGTGAGGCGACCATGCTCGTTATCGTCGGTGCAGGTGTCGTGGTCGCCTCGGTGCTGGGCGGCTTCCTTCTCAATGGCGGCGCGGTCCACACGCTGTTTCAGCCGACCGAATGGCTGATCATTTTCGGGGCCGCCATTGGCAGCTTCATGATCGCCAACCCCCGAAAGGTATTGCTGGGGACCGCGACGGCTCTGCGGCTTTTGATTCGGGGCTCGCGTCATAGCAAGGCCAGCTATATCGAGACACTCGGCCTGCTCTATTCCCTGTTCAAACTGGCCAAGACCAAAGGCGATCTGGCGCTCGAAAGCCATGTGGAGAGGCCCGACGAAAGCGCAATTTTCTCGCGCTTTCCCACTTTCAATGGCGACCACCATACACGTGAGTTTCTCTGCGATTATCTGCGGCTGCTGACCTTGGGCACCAACAACGCCCATGAAGTGGAGGCGATCATCGACGCGGAGATCGAGGCGCATCATCATCGTGAAAACGCTGTCGCCGAGGCGATCACCCGTATCAGCGACGCCATGCCGGCGCTGGGCATCGTCGCGGCGGTCCTGGGCGTCATCAATACGATGGGCTCGATCACCCAGCCGCCGGAAATCCTCGGCGAACTGATTGGCGGCGCGCTTTGCGGTACTTTCATGGGCGTGCTGATGTCTTACGGATTCTTCGCGCCGATCGGGCAGGCCTTGTCGGGCATCCACCAAACCGAGACCGACTATCTCGGCTGCATCAAGGCCTGCCTTCTGGCGCATATGATGGGCTACGCGCCGCAGGTCTCGATCGAATTCGGCCGCAAGACGCTGGACTATGATCTGCGCCCGAGCTTTTTCGAGCTGGAGGCGGTGGTGGGCGTTACGACGCCGGATTGAGTCGGTAAGTCAGAGATGTTGGCATATCCCTTTGCCATATCCCGTAGCGGGATATACAATTTGGATATCCACTGGCGAGGCTTTCATGACCCGTACATCTCTGTTCCAGTCCAACCGCTCTCAAGCTGTCCGTCTTCCCAAAGATGTCGCCTTTCCCGATGGGGTCAAGGAGGTCGCCATCCTTCGTGACGGCGCGCGTCGCGTCATCGTTCCGGCGACGGCCATCTGGGACGACTTCTTCGCAAGCCCCGGTATCGATCTGCCTGATCGCGCGCAGCCTGCCCTGCCGGTCCGTGAGACATTCTGACGTGCTGCGCTATATGCTCGATACCAATCTGTGTATTCGCGTGCTGCGTGATCGGCCCACCGGCCTGAGGGAGCGGTTCAATGCGGAGGCCTCGTCTCTCTGCATATCGACGGTGACCCAGGCGGAACTGCTGTTTGGTGCCGAGAAGTCGGCCCGTCCGACGGAGAATCGTCAGCAGGTCGAGGCGTTTTCGGCTCGGCTCGAGGTCTTGCCGTTCGATGCGCAAGCCGCCGCCCACTATGGCGATATCCGCGCTGATCTGGAGCGCAAGGCAATGGTGATCGGACCCTATGACCTGATGATCGCCGGACATGCCCGCAGCCGGGGTCTGGTGGTGGTTACCGGCAATCTCGGCGAGTTTCAGCGCGTTAGTGGATTGCGCGCTGAAGATTGGTTTGTTCCGACGCGAGAGTAAGTCAGTCCTCGTTCCCCTTCCTGTAAGGCCCTTCCTCGGTCTGCGCCGCGATCTGGCGGCGCATGGCCTGGCGCTCGCGCTCGAGGAAGCTCGAGACGGCGTCGCGCAGCGGCTTCTCGCGGATCCAATGCACGGAATAGGTCGGCACCGGCAGATAGCCGCGGCTGATCTTGTGCTCGCCCTGCGCCCCCGCTTCGACCTTTGCCAGGCCCCGCTCGATCGCGAAGTCGATCGCGCGGTAATAGCACATCTCGAAATGGAGGAAGCGGAAGTCGCCTAAGGATCCCCAATTGCGGCCATACAAGGTGTCCGAGCCGATGAAATTCAAGGCGCCGGCCACCCATTTGCCGTCCTGCTCGGCCATCACCAGCATCACCCGATCGGCCAGCGGGCCGGTCAGGCGGTCGAAGAAGCCGCGCGTCAGATAG
>Ga0116226_10003157_pt1 | contig 14530 bp, 11 predicted proteins | sample S1TSphfallax_FD_89692 | JGI IMG/M metagenome (GOLD analysis project Ga0116226, IMG submission 89692) | Host-associated microbial communities from peat moss isolated from Minnesota, USA - S1T2_Fa - Sphagnum fallax MG | ecosystem: Host-associated > Plants > Peat moss > Unclassified | place: USA...
GAGATTGTTCTATAATTTTGCTGATGAAATAGTATCAGTATCTCAGGGAGTAGCCAAGGATTTAGCTAAGATTAGTAGCGGTGGTTTATCTTTGGAAAAGATTAAAGTAATTTATAATCCTATATTTACTGATGATTTACTCGAAAAAATACATCAACCTGTAAGTCATCCTTGGTTTTTAGATAACCAAGTTCCAATAGTTCTAGCCGTAGGAAGACTGACCCAACAAAAAGATTTTCCCACACTAATCCGTGCTTTTGCTCTAGTTAAACAGCAATACGCAGCCAGATTAATGATTTTGGGTCAAGGCGAGGAACTTCCATATTTAAAATCGCTAGTTCAAGAACTAAATCTTTTAGAAGATGTCGTTTTCCCAGGCTTTGTAGACAATCCTTATGCATATATGTCACAAGCTAAATTACTTGTACTTTCTTCAGCTTATGAAGGTTTTGGTAATGTACTTGTAGAAGCGATGATCGCTGGAACTTCTGTAGTTTCTACGAATTGTGAAAGCGGTCCTGCAGAGATTTTAGAGAACGGTAAATATGGTAAATTAGTACCTGTAGGTGATGTGACAAAATTAGCAAATGCAATAGTATATACCTTGATAAATCCTGTAGATTCTGCAATATTAAGACAAAGAGGACAACAATTCTCGCTGGAAGCTGCTTTAGAAAAATATCAAAAAACATTTAATCTTGAATCTTTAAATATAGGAGATTAATCATGAAAATCACAAAAATTTTAGTTACAGGAGACGACATTTTTTTGCATCGACATCGTGGACTATTTGATGCTATATCTAAACATATCAACCAGCTTGATTATCTACCTATAAGTAAAATCAATAAAGATAATTTGATAGATTTTATTGCCTGGTTTATTACTAAATTATTATATAAAGTTATTGGTAAATTTTCTTTAAAAACTGCCGATAGAATATTTCACAAAAATAGCCAGGTATTCATTAATAAAACAAAAAAAATAGAACGTAAAATTGGGCAGCTAGAATATATTCCCGATATTGTCTTTCATGTTTTCTCTATGTACAGGCCGTTCTGGCATCGAGCGGATATTCCTTATGTTATGTACTTAGACTATACAATGGCACTTGCTGTCAAAAATTGGTCTGCTTGGGCACCTTTTAACAACGAAAGAGAGTTATTAGCATGGTGGAAATGTGAAAGAGAGTCTTATGAAAGAGCGTATCATTTATTTACTTTCAGTCATGTAACTCAATCTTCGTTAATCCAAGATTATAAAATTTCACCAGAAAAAATTACTGTTGTTGGTTCTGCGGGAAACATTCAAGAATTTTATCAGGGAGAGAAAAAAAAAGGGACTCAGCAAATTTTATTTAATGCTTCAGATTTTGAGCGCAAAGGTGGTGATTTAGTTTTAGCTGCTTTTAGCCAAGTCAGACAATTAATTCCCAATGCAACATTAGTAATCATTGGTAAGAAATTAGCGATTTCACAACCTGGGGTAATTAATCTAGGCAAAGTATCATCTCGCTTACATCTGCAAGATATATTTTTAAAAACAGATGTGGTAGTTGCTCCTGCATATTGTGACCCTTTTCCTACGTTTGTATTGGAAGCAATGAGTTATGGAATTCCTTGTATTGTTACAAATAGAGATGGAATGCCAGAAATTGTGGATGATCGAATTAATGGTATAGTTATCTCTGAAGTTGTTCCTGAGATTTTAGCGAAGGAAATTATAAATTTACTTACAAATACTGATTTGTTAGCATCTTTTTCCCAAGCAGCAAAGTTGAAAATTGAAACTAAATTTAACTGGGAAAATATAGCTAGTAAAATATTAGATGTATTATCCAAATGACCATACTTAGTTGTTTTTACTGAATACAAATACCACATCTTGCGTTTATTATTCTAGAGCAATAATGGTAAAAATCAGGAATAAAAGTCTTTTACTGCATGGGTTTGATCGCAATTTCTTATCTTAATCCAAATGCTAAATAAATTAATCTCCCCGATTAAAAACCTCAGCCCTAACATACATAAAATTCTTATAAATATGGGATGGTTGATAGCAGAGCGTGTCTTTCGCGTAGCTGTAGGTTTTGTGCTACTGGCTTGGATGGCTCGTTACTTAGGAACAGATGGATTTGGAACTTTAAACTATGCAAACGCCATAATATCAATTTTTGCGACAATTGCTGGACTAGGCTTAGGTCATTTTATTATCCGAGACTCTGTCAAAGAACCAGAAAACAGATATGAAATACTTGGTACGGCATTTTTTCTGAGACTTATTAGCGGTGTTACATCATTTCTGGCAACAGGCTGCATAATCTTTATTCTGCGTCCTGACGATCCATTAACTCGGATGATCGTGATCATTATGTCAGGCTCGTTGCTATTCCAGAATTTTGATGTCATAGGTTCTTGGTTCCAATCGCAAGTTCAATCAAAATATTCAGTTTGGTCTAGAAATACAGCTTTCTTAGTGACGACATTAATCCGGCTTTACTTACTCCAAACTAAAGCGCCTTTGATCGCCTTTGCTTTAGTAGTATTAGCAGAAGATATGTTATCTACGATTAGCTCTATAATTATTTATCAAAGAACTGGCGGAAAAATCCAGCAATGGCGACCTAATTGGGATCGAGCACGCAAATTATTCAAAGTTAGCTGGCCTTTAATTTTTTCCAACTTATCAGTTATGGTTTACATATATGTAGACCAAGTTATATTAGGACAACTAGCTGACTCCCATGCTGTAGGTATCTATGCGGCAGCAGTAAAACTATCAGAAAATTGGCCTTTCCTAGTTTTGTCACTGACGAGATCCATAACTCCTTATATTATAGAAGGTAAGAAAATTAGTGAGGAGGTATACTATAAGAGGCTGCAAAAAATAGCTAACTTACTAGCCTTAATATTTTATATTGTGGCTATTCCCTTGACTTTTCTCTCGACACCATTAGTTGTCTTAGTATTTGGTCAAGATTTTGCTCCTGCGGGTATAGTTTTATCAATACATATCTGGTCATCCATCTGGTATTTCTTTGGGAATCTCAAAGAAACTTGGATAGCAACAGAGGAATTAACTGGTTTTGCTTTGACTGCTAGCTTTAGCGGTGCAATTTTAAATGTGGGATTAAATGTCTGGCTAATTCCTATCTATAAAGAAGTTGGTTCAGCTATTGCAACAGTTCTTTCCTATGGTTTTACCGACTATGTGATGTGTCTTATATATCCACCAGCACGCAAATTTGCTTGGGTTATGACCAAAGCATTGGCTTTAAATATATTTGTCCCAATTAAGCTGCGATCTGAAAATTAAAATTATGATTGCCTCAAAATACCAAGACTCAGTCAGAACTGTCAAAGAGCCTCTAGTAAGTATTTTAATTAATAACTATAATTATGGACGGTTTCTTCAACAAGCTATTGACAGTGCTCTTAATCAGACCTACTCTCACTTTGAAATTATTGTAGTTGATGATGGTTCAAGTGATAATTCACAAGAGATTATTATGACTTATGGGGATAAAATTATCCCCATTTTTCAGGAAAATGGCGGACAAGCTTCGGCCTTTAATGCAGGTTTTGCTGCTAGTCGAGGAGAAGTTATCTGTTTTTTAGATGCTGATGATATTTTTTCACCTGAAAAAGCTACTGAAATTGCCCGTACTTTCACAGAATATGAAGATGCTGGCTGGTGTTTTCACATACTCAAATTCTTTAGTGAGAATCAGGAGAATTTTCCCCAGAGGATAGATATGCTTGATTCAGCAGTCTTTGATTTGAGAGCTAAAATGAAACTAGGTAAGTTAACTATCCCTCATATCAATTTAGCAACTTCGGGTATGTGTTTCCGACGCTCTCTCTTAGAACTAATTTTGCCTATGCCAGAAACAATTAAAATAACCAGTGATGATTATATTAAGTATATATCTCTGGGATTGCAGCCAGGCTTTATACTCTTTAAAGAATTGTCTTTTCAAAGAATACATGGTAACAATGCTTACACATTTAGAGCAGATAAAGACAAGCAAAAATTAAAGGCTAAAATAACTATCTTGTCTGCTTATTGGATGAAGTTTAATTTTCCCCAGATAATGAGTAAATTTTCTAATAATATTTTTGCTGTGGGAATGAGTGTATATTGGCTTCATGGAGGTATCCAGTTAGAATCCGTAGAAATTGTCGAAATTGTCGAAAAATATCTTTCATCATTGAGTTTTTTAGAAAAGGCAGAAATTTATTTGAGAATTATTTATAACTATATGAAGTCGATATATAAAAACAGAAAATATCACCTATCTTCCCAGTCAATGATTAATATATAAACCATGAAAAAAATTGGTCATCTATTAGAACAAGGGTTTATAATTTTATCTTTAATGCTTTATACAGGAGGTGTTCTCCCTGTAATTCTTTCTGGAGGAGTTAGTGAAGGTGAATCCTCTGGTAGTGTAGATTATTCCATCATGAAACTGTTATTTACAGTAATTTATTTTATCACCTTGTATTTATTGATTTTACATTGGAAAACGACTCTATATTTATTAGGAAAAGATGTATTTATTTTAATATTATTGGGTATTACTGTAGCTTCTATTTTATGGTCTTATGATCCAACAATAACAAAAGGTCGCGTTATTACCATAATTGGGACTTCTATGTCCGGATTTTATTTGGCAACTCGTTACACTTTAAAACAGCAAATAATTTTATTCGGTTGGCTATTTGGCACAATAATAATATTAAGTATATTTTTTAGTATAGGCTTACCTAAATATGGAATTATGGGTGGATTACATGCAGGTGATTGGCGGGGAATATATACCCATAAAAATTTTTTAGGCAAAATGATGGTAGTTAGTGCAATTATATTTTTGCTGTTAACTATGGAGGAAAACATTAAAAATAAGTCACCAATATATTTTGGTTTATTTTTTTCAGTATTACTCATAATCATGTCAAAGGCATCTTCCCCGTTGATTAATTTAGCCTCAATATCTATGTTATTATTCATATTCCGCATTAGGCGATTACCTTTTGAAGTGATGGTACCATTTATTATGGCTACTGGTTTATTGCTTAATTGCTTTTTCATTTGGTACCAGAATAATCCAGATGCGTTATTTAATTTAGTCGGCAAAGATTCAACTCTAACTGGTAGAACAGAGCTATGGGCAGTTGTTAAAGAGAAAATTGCCCAACGTCCTTGGTTAGGTTATGGTTATGGAACATTTTGGGCTACAGATAACATTGATGACGTTAGGTTTGCTGTTGGTTGGCCAGCCCCCCATGCGCACAATGGCATATTGGATCTTTTTCTAAATGTAGGTATAGTAGGGGTAATTGTGTTTGTATTCAGTCTCTGCCAAACATCCATGAGGTCTTTAATTTGGTTACGCTATTGTAAGACGTATGAAGCATTTTGGCCTATATTATTCATTGTATATTTAATATTATCAAATCTATCTGAAAGTGCTCTAATGTTACAAAATGATATTTATTGGGTACTTTATGTCAGTGTTGCCTATTCTGTGCTATTTCCAGTCGAGAATGATATGGAAAAGAATAATCCTTAATAAAAGAGAAAACTAAAGTAGATACATATGCTAAAACTTGTCATGTTGGGAGATAGTTTAAATCATCACGGAGGCATAGTGACGGTGCAAAAATTGATTATTCAAGGCACTTGCAATCAAGTAGATATTCAGCATATTCCGACTCATGAAGATGGCTCTAAAATACACAGAATAATAATTTTTCAAAAAAGTTTAGGCAAATTATTCTGGAGACTAATAACCAAAAAAAATGACCTGATACATATTCATTTAGCAGATTGGGGTAGTGTTTTAAGGAAAACAATTATTGTCCTGATGGCTTTGAGCTTCCGCAAACCTATATTAATACATGCTCACGGTCCCGAATTTCATTTAACTTATAAATCCTTGCCTAAATGGGCACAAAAATTTTTGAGATGGATATTTCGTAAATGTCATGGATTTATTGTTTTATCCAAAAGCTGGCAAGATTTTTATGTAAATCATTTAGGGTTAGAATCAGATAGAGTTGTTGTCATGCCCAATCCTGTTGTATTTCCTGCCGAAATTCCCGAACGTATTCATGTTAATAAAGTCAGATTTGTATTTATTGGTCGTGTGGGACAGCGTAAAGGAACTTTTGATTTAATCAGAGCATTCGCAGCACTTTCCCAAGAGGAAAAATTCAGATCGGAGCTAATAATTGCTGGAGATGGAGATATAAAAGAAGGACTTGATCTCGTCAAAAGCTTAAATCTGGTAGATCGGATTACTTTTTTGGGATGGATCAATTCAGAACAAAGAAATGATTTACTCAAAAAAGCTGACATATTTGTTTTGCCATCTTATAATGAAGCCCTACCTATGGCATTATTAGAAGCAATGTCTTGGGAATTACCCGTTATTACTACAGCAGTAGGTGGTATTCCTGATCTGATCACCGCAAATAGTAATGGGTTATTAATTAATCCTGGTAACATTAAACAATTATCAGAAGCTATGCAATCTTTGATTGAAAATGAAGCTTTTAGGCTCTTTTTAGGAAAGTCAGCCCGCAAAAGTCTAGTTAATTATGATGTACAATCATATTGCGATCGCCTGATCGAGATATATTATTCAGTATCAACAAAAACAATACAACATAAAAAAATATCATGAGTGTAGTTGTTATAACTGGTTCCGCTGGTTTAATTGGTTCTGAGGCAACGAGGTTTTTTGGTAACTTAGGAATGCATGTGGTGGGAATTGATAATGACATGCGTAAATTCTTTTTTGGACCAGAAGCTTCAACAGCTTGGAATCGCCAGCGGCTAGAAGCAGAAGTCAAAGAATATACGCATTATGACATTGATATTCGAGACTATACAAAAATAAAAGAAGTTTTTACCCGCTTTGGTAAGGATATAACATTAATTATTCATACAGCTGCTCAACCTTCCCATGACTGGGCTGCGAGCGATCCTTTCTCAGATTTTACAGTCAATGCCAATGGGACGCTGAATTTATTACAAGCGACCCGAGAGATATGTCCGGATAGTCCTTTCATTTTTACATCCACTAATAAAGTCTATGGTGATTTACCTAATTACTTACCTTTAGTTGAACTAGAAAAACGTTGGGAAATCGACTCATCTCATACATATAATTCAGGTATTGCTGAAGACATGAGCATTGATAACAGTAAGCACTCTCTTTTTGGAGCATCTAAAGTCGCTGCTGATATTCTCGTGCAAGAATATGGTCGTTATTTTGACATGAAAACAGTATCCTTTCGAGGCGGATGTCTGACGGGACCAAGTCATTCTGGAACTCAATTACATGGTTTCTTAGCCTACCTGATGAAGTGTACAGTAATCGGCAAACCCTATACAATATTTGGTTACAAGGGCAAGCAAGTCCGTGATAATATCCACTCCTCCGATCTGATTAATGCCTTTTATGAATTCTATAAAGCTCCTGGTAGTGGAGAAATATATAATATAGGAGGTGGTCGTAAAAGTAACTGCTCAATGTTAGAAGCAATTGAGTTGTGTCAGGAAATTACTGGCAAAGAACTAAATTATGCTTATCAAGCAGAAAATCGCAGTGGAGACCATATTTGGTATGTTAGTGACCTATCCAAATTCCAGAAAAAATACCCAAATTGGTCACTTACATATAGTATTCGCGAAATATTACAAGAAATTTATCACAAGAATATAGAAAGGTGGGCTTAGCTAATGATTAACTTTGGTAAATATTCAGTTTTAGGAGTTAATGTCCACGCAGTAGACTACGAGTTTGCTGTCCAGAGGATTGTTGCTGCAGCAGAAAATAAACAACCTTGTTCTGTCAGTGCATTAGCGGTTCATGGTGTAATGACTGGATTTATGGATTCTGTACATTTACGTAGGTTAAATGGTCTAGACCTCATAGTCCCAGACGGTCAGCCTGTACGTATGGCACTAAAACTGATCCATAAAAAAAAGTTACCAGACCGTGTTTATGGTCCAAACCTAACTCTCAAAGTGGCTCAAGCCTTTGCCGCAAGAGGTCTAAAAGTCTATCTATATGGTAGTAGACAAGAAGTATTAGACAATCTAGTACTAAACTTACAACAGAGGTTTCCCTGTCTAGTCATAGCAGGCCAAGAACCTTCAAAATTCCGCAGACTAAGTGAATCAGAACGTTGTGAATTAGTCAGTCGGATCAAATTATCAGGTGCTGATGCTGTATTATTAGGTTTAGGTTGTCCCAGACAAGAAGTTTGGGCTTATGAATATCGAAATCTCTTAAGTATGCCAATTTTAGCTGTTGGTGCTGCTTTTGATTTCTTTGCCGGTAATGTACCTCAAGCACCTAAAATTCTCCAAGATATTAGCTTAGAGTGGCTCTATCGCCTAATTCAAGAACCGAAACGATTATGGCGGCGCTACTTAATCCTCAATCCTATCTATGTTTGGAATATTTTGCTCCAGTATATAGGTTGGAGAAAATTCATTCCAGTTATGCCAGATGGTAATGAGAATATTGAGTCCTTCGGTTAATTGCTTTGAATAATACTCTCTCAATATTTTTATGGTAAATGTACATCATAAACTGCAACTGAATCTGATCCAGGTTTATCGAGGAATAGCAGCTATTTTAGTATTGTTTCATCACGGTAATATTATATTTAATCGAGATTTGAAACAAAATTTTTTCGGTAATATACTGGGTTTTGGTTGGGCGGGAGTAGACTTTTTTTTTGTTTTAAGTGGATTTATAATCTTCTACATTCATCAATTAGATATAGGAAAACCAACAGAGGTTAAGTCTTTTATTTTAAAAAGGATTATTCGGATATATCCTTTGTATTGGATGGTTTTAAGCATAAAAATAATTGCTTCTCTATCTGGAGGTTATAAAGGAGAAGATTATCATATAACTCCCTTACAAATATTTAAGGCGATTCTTCTTTTTCCCCAAGACAAGACTATACTTACCCAGAATTTCATAGGTGTAAGTTGGACTTTAAGCGATGAGATATTCTTTACATATTATTTGCTTTAACATTATTTTCAGGCTTCCGATTGATGTCACCAGTAATTATTCTGTGGATTATAGGCATAATTGTTAATATTTCAGGAATAACGAATTTTTTCCCCACAGGCTCAATCTTAGACTTTATTTTCAACGAACGGAATCTTGAGTTTTTATTTGGTTGCTTGTCAGCTTACTTTATATCAAAGTATAATTTTAAATATGGGGTATTTTTAGTTAGTATAGGAGCTTTTTTATTTTCTCTATCGGCGATCGCCTATTTTGCTCATCAGCAAGTAACCTTATCTCCTGTTTTTACTTTTGCTGTTCCATTTACATTAGTTATTTCAGGAAGTGTCTATATAGAAAAAAACCATTTTGTGAAAATCCCTAGTATTTTTATAGTTATAGGTAATGCTTCTTACGCTATTTACTTACTACATGGATTTCTGATAAATAATTTTACTAAAGTTTTAATGACATTGTTCAATAAGTTAAACTTAAATACTCTCTATCAAAATCATATTATCTCAAATTTACTAGCAATAATAATCGCTTCACTGACAATCTCTATTGGTATAGCAATCTACTTATATGTTGAAAAACCAACATTAAAGCTTTTAAGGAGAAAAATACTAGTTGCTTAGATTTAGTACCCCAGTAGATATAAATTTAAAGCCAAAATCTACTGTACGTGCTGTTAAGCCCTCATCCCTAAATTTTTGTGCTGCTTACTTATCACACTAGAAACTGATATACTGATATGATTAGTAATTGCATATATTTTTACCTTTATGTCAAACACATTATACAGATTTGTTTCTATAGGTAGTATTTGTTGAGTAGTGCATAAGTATATTTTCAGTCTTTCGCTAACAACTTATAAATTTGAGACTCTATGTCAGAAACTTTGATAGTGTCAAGAGAATCTATTGATTTGGACATTAAGCAGTACTTATTAATACTTAAACGCCGGAGTTTACTTATTGTCAGTATTACTCTTTCTACATTCTTACTTAGTGTTCCATTTGCAATTCTAGTTAAGCCTACTTATGAAGCATCGGGAAAACTATTGTTTAAAGTTCCCACGTTTCAAGTAATTGGTTCCACTCTTTTGCCTAATGGTTCAGAAAGCGCTGGGGATTTGAAATCGTTGATATCAACTCAAAATCCGATTACGACTCAGATCGAAGTGATTACTTCTCCTGCTATTATGCAGAAGGTAGTAGAAAAGCTACAACTTAAAGATAAAAAGGGTCAACTAATAGAACCTGAAGCCCTAGCAGCTAATATTAAGCTGAAGATTATTTCTGGTACCGATGTCTTGTTAGTGTCTTATCAAAGTCGTAAAGCACAAGAAACGGCGGCGGTGGTTAACGCAGTGATGGATTTTTATTTGAAGAATGATATTTCCACAAATCGTTTTGAGGCAGAATCAACTCACAATTTTCTGAATAAGCAACTTACTAAAGCCGACACTGCTGTACATGGCGCTGAAATAGCTTTACGTAGATTTAAAGAGCAGAATAGAATTATTGATTTAATAGAAGAAACTAAGTCATCTGTATCAATTATTGGAGATTTGGGCAAAGAAATCAATACGCTTCAGGGTCAACTAGCAGATTTAACTTCCCAGACCTGGGAACTACATCAAAAAATTGGCTTAAACTCTCAAACAGCGATCACGCTTAGCAGCCTGAGCCGTTCACCAGCAATTCAAGGGATTTTAACACAATTACAAGAAGTAGATCGACAACTAGCAGTTGAGGGTAGCCGATTCTCTGAGACTAATCCCACTATTATTAGTTTAGCAGCCAAAAAAGCTAACTTGCAAGCTCTATTGCAACAGCAAATTTTACAAACTGCAGGTTATTCTATAAAAGTGCGTCAGGGATTATTACAACCTAGTGAACTCAGAGAAAAATTGATTCAAGATTTTCTGCAAGTAGAACTGCAACGCAATGGATTGACTAAAAGACTTGACTCTTTATATACTTCACGACGAGCTTATTTACGGCGAGTTGAAGTAATACCACGATTAGCCCAAATTCAACGTGAGTTAGAGCAGAAATCAGAAATTTCCCAATCTAACTATCAAACCATTTTCAAAAAGGTAGAAGAATTGAGGATAGCAGAAAATAAAAATATTGCTAATAATGCTCGTATTATAAGTAACGCTAAAGTGCCAAAAAAACCATCAGGGAGTAAGAAGTCTATTATACTCACTTTAGGATTATTATTAGGTTTATTCTTATCCATGGCTACGGTGATGGTGTTAGAGATGAAAGATAAATCCCTGAAAACATTAAAGGATATCAGAAATATATTTGAATACACTCTATTGGGTATGATTCCTCAGTTAGCTAGAAGATTTCCACGGCATGAAACACCAAAAAGACGCATATTACCCCTAATTTTTCCTCGTTATCAGATGAATAAGATGGACAACACTACACATATTATTGTCAGAGACGAGCCGTACTCTTTAGCTAGTGAAATGTACCGCATGATTCAAGCTAATTTAAGGTTCTTGACTCCAGGTGAAATCCCGAAGACTATTATGATAACTAGCGCAATTTCTCAAGAAGGTAAATCTACAGTTTCAGCCAATTTAGCTACAGTTATAGCGCAATTAGGAAGACGAGTTTTGTTGGTTGATGCAAATATGCGTCTTCCGAATCAACACTATCTTTGGCAAATAACGAACTTACTGGGCTTGAGCGATATCCTGGCTGGTCATGCTGAATATATTAATGTCATTTGTCAAGTGATGGAGAATTTGGATATTCTCACAGGGGGTACGAGACCACCAAATCCTCTGGCTCTATTAGATTCTCAACGAATGGCATCACTCATCGCCGAGTTTTCTACCAATTATGATTTCGTGATTATTGATACGCCTTCTCTGTTGATCGGTGCTGACTCTCTAACTTTAAGCCAGATGACAGACGGTGTTTTACTAGTTACTCGACCAGGAATAATTGATTCTCAGAGTGCTAAAGCAGCCAAAGATATGCTAAAACGCTCTAATTGCAATATACTGGGTTTATTAGTTAATGGTGTGATAGAAAAAAATGAATCTAATAGTTGCTTTTATCATCCTAATGAAGAGTATCTTATTCCCCAAAAGACAAGTGAAAAAGTATAGATGAAATCTATGCAAATAAATGTTTATTGTCCTTATTTATAAGTACAGACCAAATCTTAATTTTTATCTTTTCTGACAATTTATGATTAAGTTCTACTGGGATTTTGCGTTGTCTAGACGGCGATTAATATGGATTATATGTAGCTCAATAGCTACTTTTATTACTGTAGTTATCGGAAAATTTATGTATGTGAATTATCAGATAAAATCTCTTTATCATCCAGAGAGAAGTTTTAGAATAATAGGCAATAAAAGCCTAAAAGATAGAGCAGCAGCAAAGGGATTAATTTACGGGGCTTTTCCCCAAGCTAATGCTTGGGAATTTTCTCAAAATCCGCAATTCAATTCTAGCATTATCCAAGAATGTCATCTTTTGGTTGCAGGTTTTTATTGGAGTCAAACCCGTCCCAGCCCCAGTATGTTTAACTTCTCCAATACTGACTATTTTGCCAAATTTGCAGATGCAAATAAAATGCTACTCCGAGGACATCCTTTAGTATGGCATGAAGTTTTACCATCTTGGTTTAAAGAAAAAGTCAGCCGCGACAATGCTGAACAAATACTAACTGACCATATTCAGTCTTTAGTTAGGCGTTATGCGGGGAGAATGCATTCTTGGGATGTAGTGAATGAAGCCGTTAATGCAGAAGATGGTAGGTCTGATGGTTTACGAAACACCCCATGGCTGGAATTCTTAGGTGCGGATTACATTGATCTAGCTTTTCGAGTTGCATCTGCATCTGACCCACATGCTTTGTTAGTCTATAATAGTGATGGATTGTTGTATGACACTCCTGAAGATGAAGCTAATCGCATTGCTGTACTGAAGCTGTTAGAGCATTTAAAATCAAAAGGAACCCCAATTGATGCTTTGGGCATTCAGTCTCACTTGAGAGGCGATGAAACCCGCTTTAACCCCCAAAAAATGAGTAGTTTTCTGCGGGATGTTGCTAGTTTAGGACTAAAAATCTTGGTGACAGAAATAGATGTAATCGATCAAAAATTGCCTTCAGATATAATCGTGCGCGATCGCATTGTTGCTGCAACTTACGAAGATTATTTATCAGTAGTATTAGACCAGCCAGCAGTGATTGCTGTGATTTCTTGGGGATTGAGCGACCTCTATACTTGGCTAGCTGAATTTGCCCCAAGACCAGAGGATGCGCCAGTTCGTCCCTTACTGCTCGATAGATTGATGCAGCGTAAATTAGCTTGGAACGCTGTTGCTCGTAGTTTTGATCGGAGTCCAAACAGATGATTTGTCAAGTAATGGAGAATTTGGATATTTTATTTAGATGCCGATACTGCTACTAAACCAAAAAACCCCTGAGATTATCCTCACAGAATAAAGTTTATTTATGAAATTTAGTGAAATTGTTGCTCAATTTACTACTATTACCCATAGCCTGACTGCTGATCCAGAGCAAGACCCAGAAATTACACAACCAGCAGCATTGAAAGAAGCTACTTCTGGCACTATTAGCTACATAGAGGGAACAAAGTTTACTTCATGGCTAACACACACAGATGCAAGTGCATTGGTCTTACCACTAGATGAAAAACTACAAATACAGGCTACAAATAGAGGTATAGCTTGGATTTCTACTCCAGAACCACGACTATCATTCGCACAAGTAATTGGCATTTTCTACCAACCATACCGCCCTCAACCAGAAATTCACCCTACAGCAGAAATTCACCCTACAGCAAAGTTAGGTAATGACGTTTATATCGGTCCTTACGTGGTAATTCAGCCAGAGGTGGAAATTGGTGACAATGTAGTTATCCATCCCCATGTGGTAATTTATCCTCAAGCTAAGATAGGCGATCGCACCACCTTACATGCTCATTGCACTATTCATGAACGTACCCAAATTGGTGCAGATTGTGTAATTCACAGTGGTGCTGTGATTGGTGCTGAGGGATTTGGATTTGTCCCTACTCGTACTGGTTGGTTTAAAATGGAACAATCAGGTTATACAATTTTAGCAGATGGTGTAGAAGTTGGCTGCAATAGCGCTATAGACCGTCCAGCCGTAGGTGAAACGAGGATAGGCTATCAGACTAAAATTGATAACTTAGTTCAGATAGGACATGGATGTGAAATTGGTTCTGGTTGTGCGATCGCCGGACAAGCCGGTATGGCGGGAGGGGTAACATTAGGAAATCGGGTGATTTTAGCAGGACAAAGTGGGATAGCTAATCAAGTACATATTGGTGATGGAGCGATCGCTTCCGCCCAAGCTGGAATTCATAATGATATTGCACCCGGAGAAGTTGTGTCTGGTACTCCAGCAATACCGCATAAAATATATCTTAAGGTAGCTGCTACATATAGTCGTTTACCA
>Ga0116226_10003158_pt1 | contig 14527 bp, 10 predicted proteins | sample S1TSphfallax_FD_89692 | JGI IMG/M metagenome (GOLD analysis project Ga0116226, IMG submission 89692) | Host-associated microbial communities from peat moss isolated from Minnesota, USA - S1T2_Fa - Sphagnum fallax MG | ecosystem: Host-associated > Plants > Peat moss > Unclassified | place: USA...
ACATCAAGAGCTCCAGATACTCTGCTTGAAAATAGTTGTCAAATAACAAGGGAAGAAATAAGCAAATTGTTAACACATGATTGTACTTTTCCTTTGAAATACAAGAGGCAATTTCTTGGAGAACTTTATGTATAGGGATTCCCACAGTAAGTCAAGAAGAGTAAAATAAATAAGAATTAAGCTGGAGAGTGACCTGAAAATACAAAGAAAAAAATGATCAGTCTTCACCTGGTGGGTAACAACTATGGCTGTGGGCTAGGTCTGCACAACGTGGAGTCAAGTGCCAACAAGCTCCCAATATGGCCCTACTGTTGAAGGCTTTACCACATAAAATTATAGTTTTTAGTTTCTTGAAATAATGGGGACTCTATGCCAATGAGCTTCAAGCAAAGCTTTGTAAGAAATGGAATGCCCATTGTTATGGAGGTAAAATGTGGAGGTAATTTTACCACGGTGGGTGACACACCCAACACTTAAAGAAAATGTCAAGTTTCTACGTGTAAAGTAAAGCTCTGGAATTGGGGTTAATGTGCAAATAAGGGACTATGAGTTTTGAAATTTTGTAAAGGCTCAGCCTACATGAGTTTTCTATGCCATAGAGCTATTGTCAGGTTTTTCCCACCATGCACAACAGGTATCTGTTAGAGACTCATGGGGTGCCCCAGGAAAAGATAAAAAATGTTGGTGGGACTTTTGAAGCACCTGCCTCTGTGGCCCTTTCGAAAGGGGATTTCACATACCTAGATCAACTTTTCACATTATGGAAGGTGTCCTCCAAGTACAATAAAGACAACAATAAGTTTCTACAAGTATTTTGTGGTTTTTAGAATCCATGATAGATACGAACTGGTCATCACCTCTGGTATATAACCACATACCTGTTGGTTTTCAAAATATTCAAAGAACTGAGGATGATATGTAACCATGGTTCAATACAACATCAAATACCGGCCAAAGAAACGCTGGTTTTTTGTTGCTCTTTTGTGAAAACCATTGATTCTTTAAGGTTTTTGAAGTAACTAAAATTGGTAATCTTTGCTTTTGAAAATATTTTAAAGAATTGGAATCATTGGTCATTTGATTCTGAAATATTTAAAGAACCAAAACCAGTGGTTTTTCAAAAATTCAAAGAACTAGCCAACATTTGAAAACCCTCCTGTCCTCATAGATTACAATTGTTTGGGACATTTAGCTTCAACTTTTTTACAAAGCTATGCTAAATATAGCCATGCTCTTGGAAATGGCTATTGGTTGATGCCAAAAATGAGTGACAAATAATTTTCAGAATATGAATTACATGCAACCAATGAGAAGGTGCCACATGTGTAGCCAAGGGGCCCTAGTTTTTTCCTTTGAGTTTAGAAGGGGGAGGGGCTAGGGAAGGGATTTTTCATTCTCTTTGTTCCCAATATGTTTCGACTATGTTCCCATCAAGTTTTCAATATGTGCCCAAGTTCTCGATGTGTTTCCCAACATGTTCCCAATAGCACCTCATTTTAATCACACACTAGTGTGGCTTATGTTGTTGGCCCAAGTGTGAATCCTATTTTGTGACACCTAAGGTTCATGTGAAAGGAAATTGTATTTAAATTGCATGGTAAACATGCTTTCTCTAAGTGTGATACTATTATTCAATTGGATTTTCCTTTTAATTTATGTTTTAGTGTGGCCTGTTGTTGACCAAAGTGTGAACCAGTTACAAAATAAATGAACTCAAAATATGAACATTGTTGTGTAAGGTATGTAGTAAAATTTTGAAGAGTCAAACATGAAAATAAATTGTACTTAAATCACATGTTGAAAATACTTTTTTTAAATGTGAACACAATATTCAACTAAGTTTCCCTTTCAAAACCTGATTTTTCTTAAAAAATTGAAGTGTCATGACAAAACCACTCAAAATTCAATCTCTCATTGTTCACCTTATGAACATTTTTTTGCAAGGTATATATTAATGTTGTCTGGATATTGATTTTTTTCCATACTAGGTGGGGACGATTATTGCAAAATTTTGAAATTTGACTTACACATAGGGCATTAATTTTTTTTTCTCAGATTTTTGGGACCAACCAGGTATCAATTTGCTGGAATGGCCAACACACCAGGATATCAATATTCTCTGTTAATGGATTAATATCTGCTGGGTATGCATAAGGGCCGGTTATTGCAATAATCCACCTGGAATTGCCCAATATGGTTGCACATATTGGTTGGTTTTTGCAATAACCTAACCTAGAACCACCCAATATGAATATAAGTAAATACATACTGGCCTTTTTTTCAATGAAAGATTGAAATGGGGGTGGTAACCATTGAAAGGCAAAAGGCCTTGAACCATCTTGACAATCTATGTCTATTCATTGACAATAGACAACCATTGTCAAAAGTGAAGACTTTGCATGAAAGTGTGTGAAGAAGATGGTATAAGGTTTTCAGGGAAAAGACAAACCCCCAAATGGATAGAATATTTAGATGGAAAGTATTGAATGAAAATATATGAACATATAAATGAAAAATATGGATGAAACTTGAATGAATAACCTACTTAGCTCATTTTCAATGTTTCCCATCAATATCAAGGTAGGGTATTACTTTTTGACAAAGTAATACCCATCTAGCAAGTTATTTTAAGGTACTGAAAATTTTAATATTGGGGTTGGGTAGGGTCTTATCTGGGTATTCAAAATATTAAGATCCAGTTCGTAGGTTATTTGATATCCAGATCTGGACCTGAGTTGATAACCAAGTCACTTTTCAATACCCTGGCAACATTGGTATATATCCCATTTTTTAAGAGTTAAATATGAAAAGAAATCAAACTTGAATTGAATGGTAGACCTGCAAGTGTGACCACATTCTTAACTGATTTTTCCTTCCAATAGTTTTTTTTTTGGGTAATTTATTTTAATTTTTAGTGATAAAAATAATTTAAAAATCAATATGTTCCACATCAAAAGTCCAAATCTTATGAAATAAATTCCATAAAATATTGTTCACTAAGACATTTCCAACAATACCACATGCACATCCCAATTCCTCTGAAATTTTCAATTATGATTTAATTTAATTTTTAATGAAAATGTATTCAATATTCAATCGCTTCTACACAACAAGTCCAAATGTCATGAAATTATGCAGGTACACCTCTACTTACCCAAAGCTTTCCAAAGATACCAAGAATTCAAATTGAAGCATTGTGATCTAGGAGATTTCAACCTAAGAAACAAATAAAACAAAAACACACTACCTTCTTTCCATAGATAGATGCAATTGTTGTCCTCCTTTCACCTATAGGTGAGTCAAAAGAAGAGAACTCCATTCTTCAAAATAGAACCTTCTTAGGAAGGTGCTTAAACATGCCCTACCTTGATTACTAAGTGGAGATCAATGTAGACCCATGCCCAATAGGAATCCATCATTTGATTCATGAAAATTGGTACAATTGTGTGTTAATTGTTGGCTCTTTTATAAATGTATGTAAACATTATTGTGTAGACTTGGAAGTCATACAAGTACTTAAGTTGCATGGCCTCTTGCTTTGTGATGTAGGTCATGATGGAATAGACAATTGGAAATCTTGATTAGTTGATTGAATTAGCCATGGCCACCGAGGTAACTCCTATGTGCAATCCCATGCATTCTCTCATTCTTCTCACAAATGATCTAGCATGTTGGTTCAAACATGGCTTAGATTGGCAAAAACATCATCATTTCAAGCTCATGGTGTGATTTCATTAAGCAAAAATGTTGCACAAAGGTGTGGTTTTTAATTAAGGTGTGGTGCTGGTTCAAGCCAACTTAGGTGTATGAACAAGTTACATATGATTACAAGGCAATGCTTGCAACACAACCAAATGGGTCAATAGGTTGGAATTCTTTTGGAAACATGCAGGTTTGTCATAGTTTACATCTTTTTGTGGTAAAAGATGGTTGTGGTATTGTCTTCAATTTTCCCCAAAGTAAGAGGCACTTGTTTTAATTTCATATTGTTGAAGATCCACACATGAGTGAAACACAAATATGACCTTGTTGTTTATTCAATTTGGTGTTTTGTTTCAGTACACATGCACTTGTGTGTCTATGAAGCTCTTAAATTATTTTTGTTGTTTCTCTTGTTGTTTTACATTGAGTAGTGCCATGTGTTACTTCTAAGTATCTTGCATAGGAAATCCCAAGCAACCAACCAACCCATTGAGAAACTATGGGTACCATGTGGGTACATGTTGTTGCTTACACTATACATGTTGTTATTGATTTGGGTCTCAAAATGTCCTTGTCCCCTTTGTAGGCATGGATTGAAGGAAGGTGGTTATTGATATTGTGTATTCAAACATGGGTTGTTCACATTGTTTTAGCCCTTGAAAAAATGTTACAATAAGCTATTAGTTGAAGTGAAGGGGTTGTGGCCATTCATGTAGTACTTGCACCTACACATGGCTACCACCCATCGACAACAACGGTTGGATTTACGACCCTTGAAGAGTTCGAGCAAAAGATTTGAAGTTGTGGCAGAGAGATGAAGCATGAGCCAACATTGTAGGCTTGCAACAATATAAATGAGCATGCCCAATCTGCCCTAGTGCACATCCATTGAAAAGAGAGACCATCCTCAAGCATTTTCATGCCTATGGCAGGCATCCACGAAATCAAAGGTGGATTGAGGTACATAGTTATGATTAGAAATCATGTTAGTTTGATCCTAGGACTACTTATTTTAAACATTGCATGAATCTACGGTGACACTTTGACTTATGATATTAAATCACAAAGTTAGATTAATCAAGATTGAGACAAAATATGAAAGTTAACCCTAACAAATCCTATCCTAATTTTGTAGGGAGATCCTTATGACTCAAGTGATGAGGAGTGGTGTCAGAGTCTAAGAATGCTTACAACTACATGGAATAGATCTTGATATGGAGACTTCCAAGCTGAAATGGATGCGGATGTAGACATTAATGGTCTCATTCATGATGGTCACGGCTACATACATGTTACATGATGAAGGTAGAAAAGAGTTGGACAATATAGGAACAAATGGAAAACCGATGGTGCATATGATATAAGAACATCCATTAAAGTCTCGGGAATGAAAATAATGATTTTGCAGCAAGGGTTGGAAATGAAGGCTCAAATCACAAAAGTGTAGTAGAAGAGCTTGAAGAGGACACTAAAATCATGGCTGAAGCATCTGAGGACCACAATTTGGACCAAGTCACTCCATGTTCGATGAAACATCATGAGTCTTACTGTATGAAAGAGTAACACTATCAAAGTTGGCTGCCACATTACTTATCTTTAATTGTTGTCACACCCATGGAACTATTAATGTTTTATTAATGAAATGCCACATCTATTGAAAATGAACATTTTACCCCAACCCAACACCTTGCCTTCCGATGAATATGAAGCATCAAACATTTAAAAAACACTTGGACTTGCATACAATGTTATCCATGCTTGCCCAAAAGGGCACATGTTATTTTGTGGATAATGTGAAAATGACCAAAATTGTCCACAATGCAAGTTAGCCCGATACAAGCTAGTTGGAAATTCACTTGTTCCACAAAAAGTTTTAAAACATTTTCCAATTATACCAAGGTTGAAAAGGATGTATAACAGACCAAAACAAGCTTCATTAACAACTTGGCATATTAACAATAGAAGTGGTGATGGGATGGTGTGTCATGTTGTAAACTCTAGGCAATGGCACTTCATTGATGAAAAATGGCCAAATTTTGCAAGTGAACCATGTAACATTCGCTTGGGATTAACAACTAATGGTATCAACCCCTTTGCTGAAAAGACATTCCACTTGGAGCACTTGGCATGTAAGCACTTCTAAATATAATCTTCCCCCATGGTTAACCACAAAGAAACATTTTTAATTGTTGTCTTTGATTATACTTGGTGAAGAATCAGTGACTGGTGACAACATGGACACGTATTTGCTACCTTTGTTGGAAGAATTCCAATTGTTGTGGCATGAAGGAGTGTGGGTGCGTGATGTTGCCAACTACAATGGAACTTTTCACTTCAAATTAAAAGCAATCTTAATGTGGTGCATTCATGATTTCCCAACTTTCAAAATTATGGCAGGTTGTGTGACAAAAGTTTATCATGCATGCCCAATTTGTGGTCCCCAAACTTCTTCTCATCAATCCAATGTTTTGTCCAAACATGTGTATTGTAATCAAAATCGATGATGGTTGCCCCTAGACCATCCTTTTTGAGAAAATTCAACTACATTTGATGGCATTTGTGAAATGCAATTGGCACCACCAAGAGTAGAAATGGATGATATTATTCGATGGGGGAATATGAAGATACATTTTTTGCAACAAGGAAGGCACCCTCAATCCAATGACCCAACTAAGATGTATGGCATCAAATGTGTACCTTCATTTTTTGAGCTAGAGTATTGGAAGGTGTGCATCCCAACTTTGTTACCTCACGATACTTGGTGTAAATTACATATCTATGTTCATACTTTCCATGTGATATCCCCCCCCCCCACATAGGATTTCCTTTGTAAAGCAAGTACTTTTAGTTGGATCCTATACTTTCACAACATACCAAATACTCGAGCCATGTTAACCTTGTGAAATTATCTGACTACAATTTATAAACTTCATTGTAATGTCCTTAAAATTCAGAATTACAAATTATTATCTTTCTGTTTTGTTTTGAAGGCCACGGTCTTTTGTATACTTAGTTGATAATCACCTATTTTGCTACATATATACCTACATATAGGTCCTAGTTGTTATAAAATGGGGTACTAAGATGAAATTATATTACTATATTTGAAGTTTATCCACATTTAAATCATAACAAGTGCATTAATGTATGATATGTTAATGAATGCTAATTGATTCTAGCCATTGAAGTGTACATGCTTGCTATTCAAAATTAAGTGAATATTAATGGTAGAATGTTAAATATATTGTAGAACATCATGACAAACTGTATTTACATGATACTAATGTTGGACTGATTGGTGTTGGTTTAAGAACTTCCAATAAGGTACACCTTTGATGTAATGCACGTGGAATGCAACATAAGTGATAGTGTGTTCAAGCATTTGTTTGGTGAAAAAGACACCTTGGGAACTAGAAGGGATATGGAAGAGGTTCATGTTTGTCCATGGTTGTGGTTGTAAGGAAGAAGTTCAAATTTTGTAAAACCCATGGCCCCATATGTTTTTAATAGCAATGAAACTTGTGAGTTTTTGGAGCTTGTGTCTTCTATTAAAATTCCTACTAGTTATGCTACAGTGTTCAAAAAGCATGTTGCAAGGTGAAGATTAACTATTATGACATGTCATGATCATCATGTCATGATACAACAAATTTTACCTACATGTGTAAGAAATATTTTACTACCTAGTGTACATCAAGCCATTATAAGATTAAACAAATGCTTTCAAAAAATATGTATGAAAGTTGTGAATCCAAATGACATCCCTTCTTTGAAGATGTATGTTGTAGAAACATTATCCATGCTTGAAATGTGGTTTCCTCTCAGATTTTTAAATATTATGACTCATTTACTCATTCATTTAGTGGAGGATTTGGATGTATGTGGACCAGTAGGACCAAGGTGGTGTTACCCCATTGAAAGGTTTATGGTTATTTTGAAACATTATGTGTGCAATAAAACTAAACCAGAAGGGTGCATGGTTATGGGATATATGTATGATGAGGCCCTTGGATTTTGCACTGAATATTTTTCGATATACAAGCACACACAAAAAAGGATGTGGGATCTAAAAGAAGAGCTGGCAAATGTAGATGGAATTCTTCAAGGTAGGGCAAGAACATAAGCATTGAACAATCAAAAATTGCATTTGATTCATGAATATGTATTCATGAATTCAATGGCAACTCAAGCATTAATTTGGTAAGTTATAACATCTTCATGTTATTGGACTAATTACACTTTCATGTATAGTAATCATGGGAATAAGTTGTTGAATCTAGGTTCATTAAATCAACATTGAAGATTGGGGGGAAAATGAATTAATAGCAACATCATTTTCCATTTTATCAAGTCTAACATCATGATTGAGGATGCAAATTTACATTGAAGAGTAATTTGTGACCTCTTTTTGGATCCAGAGAACATGATGTATGCCAAAGCCGCTTGGAAAAAACTAGAAGGCAATATAGACAAGAAAGGCGTGGTGTTAGAAAAGGTCAAATGGCAAGAGCATTTCCATCACACTTGGCCATGGATGTACCCCCTTTTGGTGAATGGTTGCATGAATATGTTCTCAGGGCTTTAGATTGCAATGAGCCCTTCAATTAATACATCATTTGCCTCTTTCAACCTCCATCTAGAATTGTAGTCATATGCTTCAATGTGGGCTTATGGAAACCATTACCGAGTGGAAGGTGAAATAGGTGATTGCCACATGACATATGATAGTGGAATTGCATGCATTTTCATACAAGGGAGTCGCTCTTCTACAAGGGACCACAATGTTATTACAACAAACCTATATTATGTGGGAGTCTTGAAAGAGATTTTGGTTGTTTCCTATGCAAACATGAAACATATTTTGTTTCGTGCATCTTGGATTCCATCAAATCTACATGGGGTGCAAACTATTCAACAAGATCAGCATGGATTTTGGCTTGTTAATTATGCAAGAAGACTGCCAAAACATTCACAACCTTATGTTTTCCCATCAATAGTTTCTCAAGTAAAATAGTCTGGTAATATAATGTATTGTTTCCATTGACATTTCCAAACATATAAACCACATTAAAGTGAATTGAAAACTTTTAAACAATTTTTTTTTGTTCATGTGGGGAGGATGGGTGTTTTTTTTTTCCAACATATTATATCCTTATTGGAAAGTAATTGTCCAAAAGGAGCCTCAAGCTTGTAGGGTGATACATGAAGTTGAAGATGTTGTTATAGGAATGCAAACTTTGGATGACAAATTGGTCACATAATCTTCCATGAGTCAACAATTGTTCCTTGCAAACACAAATATTAAAGGTGATGAAGTTGGTATAACACAAGTGGAGCAAGCAACAACTAAGATAGCCCAAGTTAAAGCAACCTATAATTAAGATGATGATTTACAAGAAACACAAGCTTTCATGAATAACCCTTAAGTAGGCATTTCATTTAAATGATTCCTATATTTGATTCACCATAGATAATTCCCCTAAACAAGGTAAGTAATAGTTTTCACATCTTGACATTTTTATCCCACATGTTTGCTTGTCTTGTATATTGTCATCTTTAGTCACTTGTGAACTTGTAGAAATTCAATCATGTTGAGCAATTGTGGCATTCGATATTTGATATCTTTCCTTGACATCCCGAAGCAATAGTCCTACCCCATGTCTTGAACACATGTATGAATGATTTCATCTATCACAATGCATGTAGACTATTTTGTGACAAAAAATGCATTGTTGTAAGGGATCTTTGTAATGCACACACTATAATGACATTTTGGGTGTGGTTTTTTTGTTTGTGAAATGTGCAATTTTGTGAATCACACAACTTCTTGTGTAAGATATCCACAATCTTTTAAGAAAATTTTCTTAAAAAACTATAATTATTTCTTTTGTGAACTCTTTCAATCCAAAAGCAAATATAATTTTCTCTTGCAAACCAGAAACTAGAAAGAAATTTGAGGATAAGGGTTTGGGTTGGGAGGCATGGTGGAGCCTTGCACTAAAGTAAGTTAGGCTTTACATCTCACATTTTTTAATTTTTTTTCAACTTCGACTACTTCTAACACCCAATCTATGTGTTTGTATTTTCTCTCACAAAACCCAAAATTTGAATGACATTACAGAGTTCAACATGGATGATGATGAGGAATAGTTGGGATGTAGTTGTGCATGAAACTTAAAATCTTAAAAGAAGCACAAGCTCCAGATCCTTTGGCTAGTCATCTTGAGTTTCCACTAAACAAGATTTACTCCTTTCTTGTGTGAAACATCTTGGACTCCCAAAACTAGTGTGTGATGGTTTAAATTTTGTTCATTTAAATTATTGAAACTTTTGTTTTAAATCAACGTATGTTCTTTTGTGTAACTTCAGTTAGGTTATAATAATTTTCAATTAAGTGAATCCAAGGTCCTGTATGTTCCAAAAGGGTTGGAGGTAGTGATGTTCATAGAAAATGAAAATATGAAGCAAGCTTTTATCAATTCACAAGCCAGTTATAACAATTTCTAGTTTGTCAATTGGGACAATGTTTTCAAAGTTGAAATTAATGTATTCTTTACCATACTATTGAACTAAACTCATTTTCATGATGAACACCATAAGCTTAAGCTATTAAATAATATTGAACATGGTAAGAATGAAAATCCCCAACATTATTGAAAGTAAAAACATGATTGATTTATGATTGTTTAAATTTTGGTGGTAAGTATGTGACTATTTGCATATGTTATTGGTTTTAAACATTGTCAAACACACGTTTAATGAAAACCTTGATGATGCATATATGGACCTTAAACAATCATATGATTTGGGCTAAATGTGACGTCCAACATTATCACGATTTTTTTCAAAATGGTCAAGGTTCAAGAACTATCACATGCTTGAACATTTGAAAATAAAGTACATTTGGGTAAGTTGATTTTTCAATTGCCCCTTTTGTGTCTTCAATCCATAAATGAACATATGAATTTGCAAATGTGGCTTGCATAGTTTTGACTTCCAACTTCTAAAAGCTTCTTGGCACCTTGTGACCAAAATTTAAAGATTTCTAAAAATTTAGGTATTAATTTCCTATATTTAAACTAAATGTATTTCATTTTGGTTTTTTTCTTTGTTAAATTTGTGAATGAGATTCAATGGGAAGTGTTGTCTGCCCATATGCAAATTGTCGATGGAATTGGAAGTCAATTTTAATTAACAAGATTATTAACCAAATTGTGTGGGCTTATTCATGGTTGGGGTTCCAAAAAAAGCAAAAAATATTCCATGACTTTTGTGGGGCTACTTTTTGCAAATAAAATTTACTTAAAACAAATTTAAATATGAAAAAATGAATAGCCCAATTTAAAATAATTCATGTGATGGTGGTGAATTTTCACATTCATACATGATTGTGTATGAATAATTTGGTTTATAGCTAGAAACATAGAAAATCCCAAAAACTCTTGAAATGAGTTTCAATTGATAACCAAACATGTTTTTTGGTGAGATTAATTTTTGCACATATGACTTGCACCTAAAGCTAGACATTTTGAACCCATTGAACATAATTTTATAAAGGTCTATATGAAAATAATCAAAGATTCTTTTGATCAACTTAAATCTTGTATTTGAAAATACATTCTCTAACTTCAAGTGAATGCATAATTGGGTCATTTTTGGTGTCACAATGGCTATTTTTGCAAGGTGCATTGTATTTAAACATTTGTGGTGAGTAACATAATTTTGAATTTGTTAATTAAACATTAGTCGTACATTAACATGATGATTATGAACATGTTTAGATATAAACTATATTTTGAAAATTATACATTCATTATTAGTGATTGACTTTTGAAGTTAAAAAATATTGATTAAAGTTGAATGATTAAGTTGTCAATAAATTGAAGAATTCATATTAAATTTCACTCCAAATTGTTTATAATGACCAAGTATGGCTTTGAAAATGAAATAATAAAATTAGGTATAAAATCTTTTATTAAAAACCTTAACTAGATGAGAGTTATGGACTTTTGAAAGGTCAAAATTGAACCTTATTGTCAAAAGTCCTTTTGAAATGGATATTTCCTTTCTTTTTCAAAAATAAAATCTCTAATGAACTTGTTTTTTTAATATTTACTTTGGTTTATTTTCATATGGACTTTATGAGTTTTCATTTAGGATTTTCAAGTGGCATCCACCATGACAAATGACATCAACAACATTTCATATATTGGTTTTGACCTAGGTTTAGGAGGTTTCATTGATGGATGATCATTTTTGGTACTCAAAGATTAAAATATTGAAATCTTAAAAATTAACAACCATGTCCATTTGATCACTTTTAAAGAATTTATTAAACTAACCAAACCTTAAATGGATAGTCTAGATGAAAAACATAGAAATCATCTGAAGCTTCAATGAAAAATAATCATTGGATGAGGAAATGAAAGTGTTGTTAAAGAAAAGTGGAATATTCATTTTTGGTTAATCATTAAATTATTCATACAATTTAAAAATTTAGAAACTTATTGGGTCATCACACTGACCCACATTTGTGGTGCCTTCTATTCATCAATTATCTATCAATTTCCACATATTAAAATGACAAGCATTGGGCTTAAGGTTATGAATGCATTCACCTAGTATTTTTTCAACTTGAAAATCCATAACTTCATGTTCAAGCATTGTTGTTTCCATAAATTGCATGTTAGATTGCATCTTGCATTCCATTCTAGGTAGGTTTTGAAGGCCAAACCCGAGTAGTCTTGAAGCCTTTGGCTAACAAAGTTAAACAAGTTGGAAAGGAGGACCTAATTTAGTGGGTGTTTCTAGCTATGTATATGATATAAATATGATATGTAAAAGCCTTAAAGGTGATTTTGAAAGGTTTAAAGCAAGTAACATCAAGCGGTTGTAAGGCATGCCTCATGTGAGATGGTAAAATAATCAAATCCAAAACCACATTCTTTGCCTTGTGCACAACCTTTAATGTAACATGGAAGTTGTTTACCATCTAGAAGAAGTAAATGGTCATTAGTTTTAAAGATATTTCTTCCATTGGCTTGAACAACAAAGCTCTTTAAAAACTTGAAATTTTTCATGATACTAAATTATGTTATGGTTTACATAAGGGTACATTCACAAAATAAGAAGTCAAAGGTGCACCCTTAATAAGGACTTCAGTGACTATTTATTTTGAAAGATTTTGTGTATATATTAAGAATATTCTGTTTGTAAGTTGCAAAAAATCATAAGATAATTCTTTTGACTTAAAAATATGTTACATTATATTATGTAAATATGTGTTTTAAAAGTTTCTCCAAAATTATGTCATTTTCAATTCCTATAAGAGTGATTTATGAGTTTTTTCACGGAGTAAATGCATTGTAAAGCACTAGTTATAATGATTAATCAATGTTTTTGAGAATTCATATTTCATTAGATTTATTTCAAATTAGCACACATGTTTCCACAATATATTAAAAATATTCTCATGAAAACATATAAAAGAAATGTGTAAATATTAATATTTTTTTGACACGAAAACATGAAAAACAAAACACTAGTTATAGTTCTTATGGCTACTATATTGATGAATGTACCCATAAAAAAATTGTTAAAAATATGTCATTTTCAAAAAAATCCAAGTCCATTTACAAGTCTTTTTATTGCTTAAAAATACTAGTTACAATGCTTTCAAAATATTTTTGGATATTTTTTCATTCATTGTATTGATTTCAAACTTTAAAAATATATACCAATACATTGAAAATAACATTATGTAAAAAAATTCGATTTGGAGTTCTTTATTTAAAAAAAAAATTATATACACAAAACCAAATACAAATTACACTTGCTATGGTACATGTTAATGTGATTACACCTTCATCCATTTCTTAGGGCATTCATCAATAGATGAAAATATAATTATTTTTTCAACTAATCATGAAAATAAATGGTAATAAGTAATAAATAAAAAAAGATAATATGTAATATGTATGTGGGCTAAATAATAGGTATTTTTTCATGTTGATACTTGATAATGGTTGTTAATCAAATAATTACTCAATTAGGTACACTATGTAACTAATCTAATTATTAAATAGGCTAGGTAATAAATAGTACTAGGAGTAATTTATGATCCATTTATAAACATTATGTAGTGAATAGATTACATATCATACATTTAAATTACATTTTGTTGGTACAATTATGATCTATTATAAGAAAAAATTATAATATAATTTTAAAAATGAAATAATGATTTGAGATGTGAAAATATATACATTGAAATTTTATCATAATAAAACTTAAGATATTATATGTGTAAATGTAATAAAATTTACTATTCCATAAAATAAATAAATTATATGGCAATAATTATTATTGAAATATTAAAATTTATTATTTAGATTAATGTTTTACGTTAGAAGTAATATGGCTAATATAAGAGCTTTTATCATATTTTTATTATAATTTATTTCTATTCCATTTTTTAATATCATAATTGAATGAATTATATATCACACATCCAAATTAAATTCTATCTAATTTTTTTTGATATATCAAAAGAAAAATTTTGAATATAATTTTTAGAATCAAATGAAGGTTTAAGATATGTAATATATATATATAATTTTATCCATTTATAATTCATGTGGTTGTTTTTTAAACTTTTTTTCCAACGAATGATAATTGAAAAGGTATTCATTAACAAAAATCAAGTATTTTCCTTTCCAAATCAATTTATATTTTTAAAAGGATAAAAATATATTTGTGCACATTATTGAAAGAACTTTGAAATTCAATTTTTATTTTGTTATTTCGACAAAATCTTAGTAAGATA
>Ga0116226_10003159_pt1 | contig 14525 bp, 10 predicted proteins | sample S1TSphfallax_FD_89692 | JGI IMG/M metagenome (GOLD analysis project Ga0116226, IMG submission 89692) | Host-associated microbial communities from peat moss isolated from Minnesota, USA - S1T2_Fa - Sphagnum fallax MG | ecosystem: Host-associated > Plants > Peat moss > Unclassified | place: USA...
CCGAACATTTCGTTGACCTGGGCGTAGGCGGCGGCGACCTCCGGCCAGCGATGCTCGTCGATGCCGAGGGAACGCGCCTGCTCACGCAGATTCGTATATTGGCCGCCCGGCATGCCGTGCACGTACACCTCGGATGCACCCGAGCGAATATCGCTCTCGAAGGAGACGTATCCGTGGCGCACCTGCTCCCAATAACCCGAAATGACCCGCAACTTGTCGGGGTCCAAGCCGGAATCGCGCGGACCGAAGCGCAGGGCTTCGACGATCGACCCGAGATTGGGCTGAGAGGTGAGTCCCGACAGGGCGTCGATGGCGCCGTCGACCGCATCGGCGCCGGCCTCGATCGCCGCGAGCACGCTCGCCGCCGCAATACCGCTCGTGTCGTGCGTATGAAAATGGACGGGCAGCCCGATTTCCTCCTTGAGCGCCTTGACGAGGACTGCAGCGGCGCGCGGCTGACAGAGGCCGGCCATGTCCTTGATGCCGAGCACGTGGGCGCCCATCGCCTTCAGTTCCCGGCCCAGGGCGACGTAGTAACGCAGGTCGTACTTCGTCTCACGCGGGTTCGAGAGATTGCCGGTGTAGCAGATCGCGGCCTCGCAAAGCCGGTCGGTACGCCGCACCGCATCGATCGCGACCTTCATGTTCGGCGCCCAATTGAGACAGTCGAAGACGCGAAACACGTCGACGCCGCCCTGCGCTGCCTGCGCGACGAAGTAGCGCACGACGTTGTCGGGATAGTTGGTGTAGCCGACCGCATTGGCCGAACGCAACAGCATCTGCAAGAGCAGATTGGGCATGCCGGCACGGAATTCGGCGAGTCTCGTCCAGGGATCCTCACGCAGGAAGCGCATCGCCACGTCGAAGGTGGCACCACCCCAGCACTCGACCGAAAACAGATCCGGCAGCAGGCTCGCGTAGTACGGAGCCACGGCCGCCATATCGAGGGTCCGGAAGCGTGTCGCGAGCAGCGACTGATGTGCGTCGCGCATGCTCGTGTCGGTCAGCAAGACGCGCTTTTGCGCGAGCATCCACTGCGCGAAGCGATCCGGTCCCAACTCGTCGAGCTTCTGCTTGGCGCCGGGCCGCGGCGCCGGCAGCTCGACGCGGGGCAGTCGCGGAAAGACCGGCTGATCGGGCTTGCGCCGTCCCTTGACCTCCGGATTGCCGTTGACGATGACGTCGCCGATGAAGCTCAAGAGCCGGGTCGCCCGATCACGTTTGCGCGGGGTACGGAACAATTCCGGCGTATCGTCGATGAACTTCGTCGTGTACTCGCCCGCGGCGAAGCGCGGGTGCGTGATCAACTGGTCGAGGAAACGCAAATTCGTCACGACGCCGCGAATGCGAAACTCCCAGAGTGCCCGGTGCATGCGCGCGATGGTCTCCTCGGGCGTCGGCGACCAGGTGGTCACCTTGACGAGCAGGGAATCGTAGAAACGGGTGATGATCGCGCCGGCATAGGCGGTGCCGGCATCGAGACGCACGCCAAAGCCCGCGGGGCTTCGATAGGCGGTGATGCGCCCGTAATCCGGTACGAAATTGTTCTCCGAGTCCTCGGTCGTGACGCGGCACTGCAGGGCATGGGCGCTGACGTGGATGTCGGCTTGCGCCGGAACGCCGCTCTCGGCGGTGCCGATGCGCGCTCCCGCGGCGATGCGAATCTGCGCCTTGACGATGTCGATGCCGGTGACGCACTCGGTGACGGTGTGTTCGACCTGAATGCGCGGATTGACCTCGATGAAATAGAACCGCCCGGTGTCGGCGTCCTGGAGAAATTCCACCGTGCCCGCGGCCCGATAGCCCACGGCGCGGCCGATCTTGAGCGCGGCCTCGCACAGATCCGCGCGCTGTGCAGCGGTGAGGAATACTGCCGGCGCGCGCTCCACGACCTTTTGGTTGCGGCGTTGCACGCTGCAATCCCGTTCGAACAAGTGCACGAGATTGCCATGCGCGTCGCCGATGATCTGTACCTCGACGTGGCGGGCGCGCCGCACGAGCTTCTCAAGATAGACCTCATCCTTGCCGAAGGCCGCCTTGGCCTCGCGCCGCGCCGCGGCGACCGCCTCGAGCAGCGTCGCATCGCTTTCCACGACGCGCATGCCGCGGCCACCGCCGCCCCAACTCGCCTTGAGCATGACCGGGAAGCCGACCGCATGCGCCATCTCGAGGACGGCTGCATCGTCCTCGGGCAGCGGTGGCGTGGCCGGCATGACGGGGACGCCCGCGCTGACCGCGAGATTGCGGGCGGCGACCTTGTTGCCGAGCTGACGCATGGTCTCGGGCAAAGGCCCCACGAAGACGATGTTGGCCGCCGCGCAGGCATCGGCAAACTCCGGACTCTCGGCCAGGAACCCATAACCCGGATGAATCGCGTCGGCGCGGGCTTCGCGCGCGATGCGCACGATGTCGGCGATGTCGAGATAGGCATCGATCGGACCCTTGCCCTCGCCGACGAGGTAGCTTTCGTCGGCCTTGGTTCGATGCAGGGAAAAGCGGTCCTCTTGTGAATGTATCGCGATCGTGCGCACTCCCAACTCGGCGGCGGCACGCATGACGCGGATGGCGATCTCGCCGCGGTTTGCGATCAACAGGCTGCGGATTGCACCGCTCTTGATGAAGGGATTCATTGTCGAATGATGATAGCCTTGACGGCGACCACCGACCAGGGAAATAAGGAGTGCAGATGTTCGGCATTGCAATTCACGGGGGCGCCGGAACCTTGCCGCGCGCGCAGATGAACGCGCAGCTCGAGCAGAGATATCGCGACGGTCTCGCCGCTGCGATCGAAGCCGGCGCGGCCGTTCTCGCGGCGGGTGGTTCGAGCCTGGATGCGGTCACTCGCGCGGTGGCCAGTCTCGAGGACGAACCCTGTTTCAATGCGGGTCGTGGTGCGGTTTTCACGCTCGATGGGCGCAACGAGTTGGATGCAGCCATCATGGATGGCGAATCGCTCGCCGCCGGCGCGATCTGCGGCGTGAGTCATGTGAAGAATCCGGTCGAACTCGCGCGCGCCGTCATGGAGCACTCCGAGCACGTCATGTTGGCCGGAGCCGGTGCGGAGGACTTCGCGCTCGCCCAAGGCTTTGCGCTGCTGCCGCGCAGCTATTTCCACACGCCCGAGCGGTGGCGGCAGCTCGAGCGCATTCGCGGCGGCGAGGCCGGGCTCTCGGCGCTCACGATCTCGCACGTCGGCACCGTCGGCGCCGTGGCGCGCGACGTGCGCGGCAATCTCGCCGCGGCGACTTCGACCGGCGGCATGACCGGCAAGCGCTACAATCGGATCGGCGACACGCCGATCATCGGCGCCGGAACCTATGCGGACAACCGATCCTGCGCGGTGTCCGCCACCGGGCACGGCGAGATCTTCATCCGCAATGTCGTTGCGCACGACATCGGCGCGCGCATGCGCTACGGCGGACAGACGCTCCGCGCCGCGGTGCACGCCGTGGTCATCGACGAGCTGCCGAAGATGGGCGGCGAAGGCGGGGTCATCGCGATCGACCCGGATGGCCACATCGCGCTCGAGTTCAACTCGGAGGGCATGTTCCGCGCCAGCCAGCGGGCCGGCGAGACGGCCGAGATCGCGATCTACCGCTGAATGAGCCGCGCGTGTTTCGGGCGCAGGCCGCCCCGCGCGTTCTTCAGGCGGGACTGCGAGCGCGTCTTTTTTCGAAGCGGCCCGTCGTCATGCCTTGGTATTCGGCCTCCATGACGACGACACGATTGCGACCCTGCTCCTTCGCGGTGTAGAGCGCCTCGTCCGCCAGTTGTATCAAGCCCTCGGGAGTTCGGCTCGCGGTCGGTTTGATGAAGCCCGCCCCGACACTGACCGTGAGACGGGACGCGACGATCGAAGCGTCGTGCGGGATGTTCAGTTCGGCGATGCAACGCTGAATGCGCGTCAGCACCTCGGCGACGTACTCGCGGCTCGCCTCGTACAACACGACCGCGAATTCCTCGCCACCGTAGCGTGCGCAGAAATCCAGGGGGCGGCGGGCGCATTTGGTCAGCGCCCGCGCGACCGCGCGCAGGCATTCGTCCCCGGCCTGATGACCGTAGCGGTCGTTGTAATTCTTGAAGCAGTCGATATCGACCAGCATCACGGCGATCTGCTGCTGCTCCCTGACGGCCTGCTGCCACACACGGACGATGTGCTGGTCGAACATGCGCCGGTTCTGGATGCCCGTGAGCCCGTCGCGCGCGACCATCTCGCGCAACAGCCCCGCCTCGAGGAAGCGCAGGCGGCTGGTCTTCTCCTGCATGTAGACGACGGAGGCGCCGATGACATTCGCGGCGACCAGGGCCAGTGCGGCGTAGCTGAACTCCGGGGTGTCGAGATGCAGCACCGCCTCGGCGCCGAGGTAGACGAACAGGACGATCGCGTTCGCGGCCAGCGCGCGATAAAACAGCAGGCCGGCGAGCAGATAGATGTATGTCGTCGCGATCACGAAGCCCGGCAGCAGGAATTTGATGCCGCCGGCCGATGCGATCAATGGAATCGTGAGCTGCGCGAGGCCGTAGACGGTCGCCGCCGCCGTCGTCACGGGCTGGTAGATGCTGTGCCGTCGCGGCGAGAAGCTCGCGGCGATCACGGTGAGCAGCATGGGGACTATGACCAGTATGTGCAGCAGGCCGGGGATGCGGTCGAGCTTGGGGCCGAGGACCAGCATGTCCATGCCGGAGAAGGCGACCGCCAGCGTGATCGCGACGCAGAGATTGAGGCGGATCGAGGGCAGCTTTTCCTCGAGATGCGCGCGCCGGAATTCGGCCTCGAGATCCGGCGTGAAATTGAGCCACGGAATCCCGTCCTTGAGCTGGCGCGCGTGCGGCAGATCCGGCAAATCGTCGACGGAATGGCCCTGCGCTTGATACATATCCATGTACGGTACCGGGGTCGCGAGCCTGACTCTAGGACGTGGAACACGTTTGCGCAGCGATCGCATGCATGAGCGCGGCTCGAGTCGCTGCAGGAGTTATGTCAAGTGGGTGCGCCGCCCTGCAGATACTGCGCCAGGTATTGATCGAAATCGAGCTTGTCCGAGGTCTCGGTGCGGCGCTGTGCTTCGTGCGAGTCCGCGGCGGCAGCGGCGAATTCCGCGAGCCGGCGCTCGTTCGGTGGATACAGTCCAAGGAAATAATCCTTGTGCAGCTTCGACATGCGCAGCGCCAGGGCGAAGAATGATTCGCCCGTCTGACGCATCTCGGCGAGCAGTCGCGCCGAAGGTGTTTTCTCCACGTCGTCGAGCTTGGCTCGTTGCTGCTCGAGAGCGGCCGTGTAGGGTCGCTGCGGCTCGCCCTGATCGAGCAGCTCGCAGACGCCCTGCATCGAGTCGAGCAGCTCCGCGGCCCAGGTCTGCATCGGCGTCCGTCGTCCGTCACGGTTCAGCATCAGTCCCGGCTCACGCCCGGACATCGCCACCGTGAGGTGGTTGGCGTCCAGATCGTCCTGCTCGCCGCGACCGATCGGCTCGCTGGCGCGCAGCAGACAGAGCGCGAGAAATGCCTCGAGGAAGCGCAGCTTGTTTTGATTGACACCGACCGGATCGAACGCGCTCACGTCGAGCGCCCGCACCTCGACGTACTCGACGCCGGCGCGGCGCAGCGCGTGGGTCGGCCGCTCGCCGGAGCGGGCGACGCGCTTCGGGCGGATGAAGCTGTAATACTCGTTCTCGATCTGCAGGATGTTGGCGTTGAGCTGCCGGTATTCTCCGTCCACCTTGACGCCGATCTGCTCGTACGGCGGATAGGGGGTTCCGGTTGCCCGGGAGAGATCGCGTACGTACTCGGAAAGACTGTTGACCGAGACGCTCACGCTCGCCTGATTCTTGTTGCGATAGCCGATGTCGCTCATGCGCAGCGAGGTGGCATGGGGCTGATACAGGGTATCGGCGTCGAGCTCGCGCAGGTTGCTTTCCCGGCCGGCGAAGAAGCCCTTCGATACCGCGGGCGACGTACCGAACAGATACAGGACCAGCCACCCATAACGACGGTAGTTGCGCAGCACGCCGAAATACTGCTCCGACACGAAGTCCTGGCGGCCCAGCGCGGTTTGGTTGACGTGTGCGAGGACGTCCCAGAGCTCCGCGCCGAACGAGTAGTTGAAATGCACGCCCGAGATCGCCTGCATGATGCGGCCGTAGCGCAGGCCGAGGCCGCGCCGATAGATCGTCTTCATGCGACCGACGTTCGACGATCCGAACTGCGCGAGCGGAATGCTGTCTTCGCCATCGAGGGCGCACGGCATGCTCGTGGCCCAGAGCAGCTCGTCACCGAGATGCCGATAAACGAACTGGTGAATGTCACAGAGGTACTGCAGCAGCTCCCAGCTCTGCTGGAAGGGCGGCGTGACGAGCTCGATCAGAGATTCCGAGAAATCCGTCGTGATGTGCTCGTTCGTGAGCGGCGCGCCGAGATCCGCGGGATGCCGCGTCTGCACGATCCGGCCCGCCGGGTCGACGCGCAAGGACTCTTTCTCGACGCCCTTGCGCCCGCCGCGCAGTACGCCGCGCTCGCCGGAATTGATCAGGCCGGCGAGGCGCCGCTCGAATTGCTTGTCAACCACGTTTCGGCCCAAGGTCCTGTCATCCGCGAGAGCGCGCCGCTGCGCCGGCCGGCTAGGATACTGCAGCACCTCGTCGACTGCGAGTCAGTGTCCGCCCGGGGCTTCAGGGCAATTCGGCAATGACCTCGATTTCGACGAGAAAGCCGGGGTCGACGAGCCGCTGCACCTGCACCCACGAGGTCGTCGGCAGGTGATCCTTGTCGTAGTATTCGAAGCGCAAATCCGCGGCCTTCAACAGCGCGTCCATGTCCGTCGTATAAATCGTCTCCCTGACCACCTGATCGAAGTCCGAGCCGTTTGCGGTCAGCGTGCGCCCGATGTTGCTGTAGACCGCGCGCATTTGTGCGGCCATGTCGCCGGCCGCCACCAAGCGGCCCTGCGCGTCGACCGACACCGATCCCGAGACGTACAAGGTCTTGCCGACCAGCACGGCCTGCGCATAGCCGAAATCCTTCTCGTAGGAATTGAGGTGAAAAACCTGCTTGATGCGCAGAGGCGGCGTTGCGGGCGCTTCCGGTTCGCGCTCGCATCCGGCAAGCGCTGCGAGCACCGCGAGCACGGGGACCACCGCCGTACGGGCTCGCCGAAAGCGCAGGCTGGGCGTCTTCACGATCATGGTCCATGACTGCGCTGCGCGGCTTCCGCATGCGCACGCAGCGCCCGCAGCATCTTCGGCAAATCGCGCTTCAGCGAGGCTCGAATGAACCAGTGCGGGACCCAGAACCCGGGTGTGAAATCCACTTGGTAATGCGCCACGGTATAGTCCCCTTCGCCGTGCAGCGTCCAAGAGCCGTGCATGCGCATCGGATCTCCGGAGATTTTTTCGAACGAGATGTCGTCGGGCTTTTTGTAGTTCGCCTGCATGACGTAGTTTACCCGAGGCACGAGCCAAGAGTAATCCATGACCTGCCGGATGCGCTGCCAGGAGTCACCGGGCCCGGTTTCGAGGACCTCACAGACTTTGAGTCCCGGGACGATCGTCAGGGCCTCGTCACAACTGGTCAGCACCCGCCAGAGCACTTCGCGGCTCGCTCGGATGCGAACCTCGGCGGTCGCGCCGCCGCCTTGATCGTTTGCGTCGAGGCTGATCGCGAGGCCGAACTCGTCGGGCGATTCGACCTCGGTCGGTGGCGAATCCGGGCGGGCCGGCATCGCCGATGACACGAGCAGCAACAGGAGCACGAGACGCACGCAGCATTCTGACCGACGAATCGGCGGGCCGTTCAGCATACCGGTGCCGCCTAGCGGACGGCGGCACTCGCGGGCATTTCGGCCGCACTGCCGATCCACGCTTCGACGCGCTCTTGCAGAAGATCGAGCGGCAGCGCGCCCCCGCCGAGAATCGCGGCGTGGAAACTGCGGATGTCGAAGTGGCTGCCGAGTGTTGCTTCGGCGCGCGCGCGTAATTCGCGGATGCGCAGCGCGCCGATTTCCGCGGACAGATCCTCGGCCGGCAACGCCAGCGCGCGATTGACGAGCAGTGTCGCGGCGCGTTCGTCGATCGGCAATTCGCCGCGCAGGTAGTCGGTTGCCCTGCGCCGGGTCCAGCCTTCGGCATTCAAGCCGGTGTCGACGACGAGCAACGCGGCCGCGGTAAGCTCGTCGAGCGTTGCAGTGAACTTGGCGCCGGGATCACGATAGAAGCCCATGTCGTCGCCGAGGGTTTCGGCATACAGCGCCCAACCTTGGGCGTATGCCGGCTCGGTAGCGAAGCGACGGAACGCCGGCAGGTCGGCCAGGCTACGTTGCAGCAGGATTTGGCACCCGAGTCCGGGCAGCACGTTGCGAAGCAGCAGACCCTCGGCATCGATGGCCGCAAAATCCTCGGGATTCGCCGTAGCGACGAATAATACGGCGGGAAACGCGCCGTCCGCGGTCGCCGCGCGGTAATCAGCGGCCGGCGCCGTAGCGGCGAAAAACGGCTCCATACTGCGAAACTCGACCGGATTCGGCGCTGGATTTTCGAGCACGCCCGGCGCCGCGGCGAGCGCGCGCGGCAGCAGTTCGCCGTAATCGGCGAGCACGTCGACCGCCGGTCTTGCGTAGCGCGGATCGCGACGCAGCGCATCGAGGTAGGCGCGCGCGTCGCCCGTGAAACCCGCGTCGCTGAGCGCAGCCCGAAGCCGGGCGTGCACGCGCTCGACTGCGGCGAGTCCGATCTTGTGGACCTCGGCGGGTGTCAGGCGCGCCTCCGTGAATTCCCGCACCCGATAGGCGTACCACGCCGCGCCGAGCGGCAGGCGCGACATACCGCCCTCCACCGGGGCGAGCGGCAGGTACTGGTCCGCGAGAAAGTCATGCAGGCTGCGGTAGGCCGGGAGGATTTCGGTCTTGATCGCAGAACTCAGCCGCTGCGTGAGTTGCTCCCGCTCGCCGCCCGCGATATTCGCCGGCATTCGCTCGAGCGGGCGATAGAAGGGGTTCGCGGGTGTGTCCGCGCCGAGCGTGGCGAGTTGCGGCAGCACGTCCGTAACGACGCTCTGCGGCAGGAGGTAGCCGCGCCGCATGCCGGAACGCATATTCGCGATCGCGTTTTCGGCCCATTGCGCAAATGCGGCGCTGCGCGCGAGCCAATTGTCATAGTCCCGCGCCGAACGAAACGGCTGCGGCCCGTCCTCGGCACCCATCGACGCAAACTCCTGCGCCACACCGGAATAGGGATTTACGGGAAACAACTCCTCGGGATAGGTGTAGCCTTCGATCGCGGCTTCGCGCTGGCGCTTGAAGAGTTCGTAACTGAGGCGCGCCGGCGTATCTGCGGCGGGCAGCGGCACGCCGAGCAAAGCCTCGAGACCCTGCTTTTCCAACGCCAGGGCATCCGCGAGTCCCTGCGGGCTGAGCAGCTTGCCCAGTCGGTCGTCGTAGCGGTGATCCCCGACGGCCGTCGCGACCACCGGGTTTTGCGCGAGGTAGGCCTGCCAGTAGCGTTCCACTACGTGGTTCAGCTCTTCCCTCGGCGGATTCTGAGCCGCCGCAGCAGTCCCGACCTTGGCCGGCGTGGCAGCGCCATGACAGGCTGCAGCCAGCGCCGCGAGCGCGGTCGTGAGCGCCTTGATGTGAAAGGAACGTGCCATGCCTGGATTATAAGCACGGGCTGAGGTCCATAATTCGCAGGCGTCGCGCGACTCGTGGCGATGAGGTGAGGGGTGCGAAGCACATGTTGATAGGATCCAGTCCAAGACGCGTTGCGATCGTCGGCGGCATCAGAATTCCGTTTGCGCGCGCGCATGGCGCTTATGCTGAGCTCGGCAACCCCGAGATGCTCGAATGCGTATTGCGCGCGCTCGTCGAACGCTTCGGCCTGCAAGGGCAGCCCGTCGGTGAAGTTGCGGCGGGTGCGATGATCAAGCACCCTTCCCAATGGAATCTGACCCGTGAGTCCGTGCTCGGCTCGGGACTCGCGCCCGAAACGCCCGGTCTCGATCTGCAGCGCGGCAGCGGCACGAGCCTCGACGCGGCGATCACGCTCGCCAACAAGATCGCACTCGGTCAGATCGACTCCGGTATCGCCGCGGGCGTCGACAGCGTCAGCGATCCACCGGTGCTGTATTCGCGCGGCTTTCAGCAACTGTTGTTGCGCAGTTACCGCGGCGAGACGACGCGCTCACGGTGGCGGCCATGGCTGGGATTGCGCCTGCGGCATCTGCGTCCTGTATTGCCGGGCATCGCCGAGCCGCATACTGGATTGTCGTCGGGCGCGAGCACGGAATTGCTCGCGGCGCGCTTTGGGGTGAGTCGCGAGGATCAAGACGGGTACGCACTCGCCAGTCACGCAGCAGCGTTAAGAGCCTATGAGGACGGCTTTTATCGCGAGTTGGTGCGGCCTTGCCGGGGTGTGGCGCAGGACGACGCTCTGCGCCGCAATATCGACCGCGAAACCCTCGCCGGTCTGCCCGCGATGATTGCCGCGGGCGGCGGCACGTTGACGGCCGGGAACTCCGCACCGCCGGCCGACGGCGCGGCCGCCGTACTCCTCGCGAGCGAGCGCTGGGCGCGCGAGCGCGATCTGCCGGTCCTGGCATTCTTGCGTCATGGCAAAGCGGCCGCGGTCGATTTCGTCGTCGAGCCCGGGGCCGCGGGGCTGGCACCGGCGTACCTCGTGGCGCAACTGCTGACGGAAACGCAATTGTCGCTGCAGGATTTTGACTTCGCCGAAATGCACGAGGCATACGCCGCGCAGGTGCTTTGTACTCTCGCAGCTTGGTCCGACGCCGCATTTTGTCACGATCGCCTGGGACTTGGAGAACCGCTTGGCCGCATCGATCGGGCCCGGCTCAACGTCAAGGGCGGCAGCCTTGCCTTTGGCAGTGCGCCCGCCGCCACCGGGGCACGGCTGCTCGCGACTCTTGCACAAACCCTGGCCGAGGCGCGCGCCAAGCGCGGACTCGTCGCCGTTTGCACCGCAGGCGGCATGGGCGTCGGCGCGATCCTCGAGCGCTGATACGCCATCCTCGAGGACCGATATCCGCTCTCCGAGCGGTCATGCGATGCTTGAGCGCCGCCAAATGAAGGGGGTATTCTTGCCTGCTGTTCACGGAGTAAGGTGCGCGCATGGGAAAGAATACGGAATTGACGGCGGCCGACGGCCACCGCCTCGATGCATACGCGGCCTCGCCCGCGGGCGAGCCCCGCGGCGGCATCGTGGTGATCCAGGAGATTTTCGGTGTGACGCGGCACATTCGCGCCGTCGCCGACAGTTACGCAGCGGCGGGCTACGAGGCGATCGCGCCGGCGTTGTTCGATCGCGTCGAGAAGCACGTCGACGTTCCTTATACGGATATGGCCAGGGGCATCGCATTCATGCAGGCCATGAAGATGGACCAGGTGATTCTCGACGTGCAGGCTGCCGTGCAAGCGGTCGCCCCCGCGGGCAAGGTGGGCGTCGTCGGCTACTGTTGGGGCGGTACCGTGGCCTACGTTGCGGCCGCGCGCTTAGGTGTGGCCGCGGCGGTCTCCTATTACGGCGGCGGCACGACGAATTTCCTCGCGGAGAAGCCGAAAGTGCCGGTCATGTATCATTACGGCGAACGCGACACGCACATTCCGCTCGCCGCCGTGGAGCAGGTCAAGGCCGCCGACCCGGGCGGAATTTTCTATCTCTATCCCGCCGATCACGGCTTCAATTGCACGGATCGTGCGAGTTACGAACCGGCGAGTGCGAATTTGGCTTTTGAACGCAGCGTGGAATTTTTCCACAAGAATCTTGGATGAAACTCAACGACCCGACACTGTTGCGTGAACGCTGCTACATCGACGGCAGCTGGACCGCTGCGGACGATGGCAGCACTCTGCCGGTACATAATCCGGCAACCGGCGCGACTCTGGGTACGATCCCGAACCTCGGCGTGTCCGAGACCCGCCGTGCGATCGAGGCGGCGTCGACCGCACAGCCCGGCTGGGCTGGGTTGACGGCCAAGGAGCGTGCGAACTCGTTGCGCCGCTGGTTCGACCTCATCATGAAATCGCAGGATGATCTCGCGATCCTCATGACCGCCGAGCAGGGCAAACCGCTCGTGGAGGCCAGGGGCGAGATCGCCTACGCAGCTTCGTTCATCGAATGGTTTGCCGAGGAGGCCAAGCGTCTCTATGGCGACGTCATCCCGGGTCATCAAGTCGACAAGCGCATCCTCGTGCTCAGGCAACCCGTCGGGGTCGTCGCCGCGATCACGCCGTGGAATTTTCCGTCCGCGATGATCACGCGCAAAGCCGGTCCGGCGCTCGCGGCCGGCTGCACGTTCGTCTGCAAGCCCGCAACCCAAACGCCCTACTCTGCGTTGGCGCTCGCGGAACTCGCGGCACGGGCCGGCATCCCGAAGGGCGTGTTCAACATCGTCACCGGCAAGGCAAGCCTCATCGGCGGCGAGATGACCGGGAATCCGCTGGTCCGCAAACTCACGTTCACGGGCTCCACCGAGATCGGCAAGAAGCTCATGGCGCAATGCGCCGGCACGATGAAGAAAATCTCCATGGAGCTTGGCGGCAATGCGCCGTTCATCGTCTTCGACGATGCCGATCTGGATGCCGCGGTCCAGGGGGCGCTGGCGAGCAAATACCGCAACACCGGCCAGACCTGCGTCTGTGCAAACCGCCTGCTCGTACAGTCGGGCGTCTACGAGGAATTCACGCGCAAGCTCTCGGAGGCGGTGAGCCGCTTGCGGGTCGGCGACGGGCTGGCCGGTGTCACCGACCAGGGACCCCTGATCGACGCGAACGCTTTGGCCAAGGTGGAGGAGCATGTAGCCGACGCCTTGAGCAAGGGTGCGACTCTGACCTTGGGCGGCAAGCGTCACGCATTGGGCGGCACGTTTTATGAACCGACGATCCTCGCGGACGTGACGCCGGCCATGATGGTGGCACGCGAGGAAACCTTCGGACCCGTGGCGCCGCTGTTCAAATTTTCGACCGAGGCCGAAGCGATCGCGATGGCGAACGACACCGAGTTCGGCTTGGCCGCCTACCTGTACACGCGCGATCTCGCGCGCAGTTGGCGTGTTTCCGAGGCCATCGAATACGGCATCGTCGGCATCAATACCGGCATCATTTCGACCGAGGTTGCGCCGTTCGGCGGGGTCAAGGAATCCGGCACGGGACGTGAGGGCTCGAAGTATGGCATCCTCGATTACACGGAAATCAAATACGTTTGCGTGGGTGGCGTGGTCTGAATGAATGCTGGGACGCTTCCTAGAGCTGTCGGTCCAGACGCCCGATATCGCGGCATCGCTGGAGTTCTACACTAAGCTGGGGTTCTCCCAGGCTCCGGTCGGCGAGACTTGGCCGCACCCCTATGCGGTCGTCACGGATGGACGGCTGTGTCTCGGACTGCATCAGCAGGAGGGCGGCGAGGACCAGCTCACATTCGTCCGTCCGGAATTGCTCAAAGCGGTGCCGGCGCTCGAGCGGGTCGGGGTCGACCTCGAATATCGTCACCTCGGCAGCGACGAATTCAACCGCATCGGCTGGCGTGATCCTGCGGGGCTTGCGATTCGTCTGCTCGAGGCGCGCACGTTCTCGCCGAGCAAGCGTCGCGCACCGACGACGTCGGTCTGCGGCTTTTTCCTCGAAATCGCTCTGCCGACCGTCGATCTCGAGGCGGCAAAACAGTATTGGGAACGATTGGGTTTCGTCGGCATGGACGAACTCGAGGCGAGCCTGCCGCACATCGGATGCACCAGCGACACGATCGAGCTGGGGCTCTATGAGGCAACCTCGGTGCGCCGCCCGACCCTGCTGTTCGAGTCGGAGGATCCGCGCGCTCTGGCCGTCGAACTGACGCGGCTTGGGATTGCCACGGCGGACAAGCTGCCGGCCGCGCTGCGGCTTGCGCAGCCCGTGATGATCGTCGCGCCCGAAGGCACACCGATCCTGGTCTTGCCGGCGGCCTAGCGGAAGCCGTCGTGAGCGGCCGGCGTCTCAGCGCGGCCGCGCGGCGCGGCGGCGCGGCCCGTCTACTGTGCGCTCGCGACGAGACTCAGCGTGACTTGCATCTGATCCTCGACCCGCAGCGCACCCATCATGACGCTGAACGGTGTCAGCCCCAGATCCGTCTGGCGCAGCGGAAACTCGGCGCGGGCCGTGAGTCCGCCCGGCGAGCGCCGTAACTGCAACGGCACGACCTGGGTCGAGTCGTGGCCCGCGACGCTGACGTGCACGGTCGCGCGCAAATCCGGCTCGGCGCCGGCAAAGGCATTGCCGCGGATCTCGATCAGGGGATGCGGGGCGGCATCGAGCACGGCGGCGCCCAACATGTTGTGGCGCGTACCGGCCTTGGCGTCGTCGTCGACGGGTTCGGCGAAATCCCCGCCTGCCTCGGCACGAGCCTGCGGGTCATCGACGACGAAGTCGTCGACCGGAATCTGCAAGTAGAAACTCGCCTCGGCGGGTTTCTCCGGTTGGGCTATCCAGCCGGCGAGACCGTGCGCGAGGATCACATGATCATGGCCGAGACGCGCCAAGGGTCCGG
>Ga0116226_10003160_pt1 | contig 14525 bp, 12 predicted proteins | sample S1TSphfallax_FD_89692 | JGI IMG/M metagenome (GOLD analysis project Ga0116226, IMG submission 89692) | Host-associated microbial communities from peat moss isolated from Minnesota, USA - S1T2_Fa - Sphagnum fallax MG | ecosystem: Host-associated > Plants > Peat moss > Unclassified | place: USA...
TAGGTGCCGCCGACATCGAAAATGGCCAGCATGGGCAGCACCGAGGCGATATGAAACATCGGCAGCGGCGACCAGAATCGGTCCTCGTGCGTTAGCCGATAGCGGTGCCGGCCAAGGGCGATAGAATTACGCACCTGAGCTTCGTGCGTGATTAGGCATCCCTTGGGGTTCGCGGTGGTGCCGGACGTGTAGAGCATGAGGCCGACGTCGCGAACGCGAACGCCAAGACGGGCGATATGAACGTCACGTTCCGCGACGCCATTGGCCAGAGACTCGAAGCGACTCTGGCTCACGAATCCTGCAGGCTTGGATGTGCCCATGAGCACGATGTTGCGCAGTTTGGTTGCCGCATCGAGCCGCAGGCTCGTAGGCTCGGTCTGCAGCTTCAGTTCCGGGAACGCACCGCTCAAGCGCTCGACGAAGCTCACTTGTTCGGCGATCGTATCGGTGGTGACCAACGTCACGAGATCCCCGTTCTCGATGACGTAAGCGAGTTCGCTAGAGCGGTAGCGCGCGTTGATGGGCACGATCACCGCACCACATAGCGCCACCGCAAAGAAAATTTCTACAAATGCCGGGCATGTATGCATCAAGATACCGACGTGATCTCGAGGCTTGACGCCCAACGCCTGCAAGCTGCGCGCCCGCAGAATCGCACGTCTTGCAAGTTCGGCGTAAGTGTATTGTGCGTCCGGGAACACCAAAGCGAGGGTGTCGGGATACCGATCGGCCGCGTTCAACAAGAGATCGCCGATGGTCGTCACCGAAATTCGCAGGCGCGCCAGATCCTCACCAACCACAGCGTGATCCAGGGTCCCCAAGGCTGAAGAATTGACGTTCATTGGTGTATTCCACTCGTGATTGACAGCTCATGCGGCAAGGAGGCCCAAGATCGACACGCTCGCAATGTTTCTATTCGGAATACCGCCCAAATTGTGCGTCAGACCGAATGCCGGACCGTTTCCCGATCGACCGCGCAGCTGCCGTTCCCCCGCGCGACCTAGCAATTGCAAGTAGATTTCATATGCCATGCGCAAGCCGGTGGCACCAATCGGATGACCGAAACACTTCAACCCGCCGTCAATTTGGCAGGGGATGGCACCGTCGCGATCGTAGCGACCATCGAGCACATCGTGCGGCGAGCGTCCCATATCGGACAGTCCCAAGTCCTCCATGAGCACGAGTTCCGTAATCGAGAAACAATCGTGGACTTCGATCAAGTCGATCTGTTCTCGCGGGTTCTGGATGCCCGCCTCAGCATATGCTCTCTTAGCCGCCAGCGGAGTCGTCAACGTATGGCTGCCGTCCCATGACTGATGCCCCATTTCGACTCCGTTGCTTGCCGCGAGTTGGAGAGCTTTCACCGCAACGACGTCGCGCAGTCCGAGTCTGCGGGCTACCTCCGGTGTGGTGACGATCGCACAGGCCGCACCATCGCTGACCCCACAGCAGTCGAGCACATTTAGAGGATAGGAAATCGGCATCGACTCAAGTACTTGTTGTTCCGTGATTCTGTTGCGTAGGTGAGCCTTGGCATTACGCGTCGCGTTTTCGTGACTCTTGACCGAAATATGCGCCATCGCACGCTTCAGATCCTTCATGGAGTAGCCGTAGCGTTCGGCATAGGCGCTCGCGAGCTGCGCAAAGGCGCCCGGCGCAGTGCTCGTCGGGAGGTACAAGTCCTCGAAAGTGCCCTTGGTTCGCTCGGGCAAGCCGCCGAAGCCTGTATCCTTGAGTTTCTCGACACCCATCGCGAGAGCAATTTCGCATGCCCCCGCGGCAACGGCATAGACGGCGCCGCGCAGTGCCTCGGTTCCGGTCGCGCAAAGATTTTCAACTCGCGTCGTCGGAATATTGGGGAGGCGCAACGCAATCGACATGGGTAGCGAGGACTTGCCCGTATTCTGTTCGTCGAAAAATACACCGAGCCAGGCTGCCTCGATTTGGTCGCGTTCTATGCACGCATCTAACAGCGCTTCATTGAACGCCTCGACCATCAGGTCGTCAGGTCCGCAGTCCCAGCGCTCTCCGAACCGCGAACATCCCATTCCCGCGATGACCACCTTGTCTTTGATTCCGCTCTTCATGATGTTTCTCGCATGGGCGCTTCAGGTCGCTGTAGCCTTCCAGAAATAGCGACGAAAGCCGCGAGCGCGATCCTCGTCTTTTATCCTATACACGAACCGCACCGCGTCGTTCACTTTGATGCGGCCGGGCTCGATATCCGTAAATTCCATCAGCAGGTTCCCACCCTCGGCGAACTCGACGTTGCCGTACACATAGGGGGGGCGGGCGGCATAGGCCTGCCAGTCCTCTGTAAACGATTTGACTCTGCCTTGCGAGTCGGCAAGTCGATGGGGAGACTGGGTATCGGTTTGGCGACACTCCGGGTTAACGCACACGCGGGACTGCGGAAATTGCACCGTGCCGCAGTTCCTGCAGCGGCCACCCGTGAATGCGTTGAGTACGGATCGTTTTCGGAATGCGACGCTGTGTGCAGTGCGTTGGTCGCGTTCTGCGCGCATCCCGAAATCCACGTCGAGAAGCCCGCGATGCGCGAGGTATCTCACGTAACTCGGTTCTTCGTGACCGGCTGCGAGGGCGCGGGTGAGATCCTTACTCGCGCTACATACACCGGTTTCCGCCTTCAGTAAAATGACGTCGACACCTTGGCCGATACCGACGGCCAGGATAAATTCCTCCGGTTCCGCCGCCTCCAGCGCGTCCGCGATCATGAGCAGGGGTAGCGCCACGCCGGCATCCCCGCACTGCGTGAGGACGCGCTCGTCGCGCCGTGCGGTTGATACGTCGCAGGCCTGGGCCAGCCGCTTGGCTGTCGCGGGGCTGGTTGGAATCACGACGTGCCGCACGGACTCGGCGGGGACCCTGGCGTCCGATAGAACTTGCGCGACGGTTGTGGGTATGATCTTGAGCAGAAACTCGTCGCGTATCCAGCGCTCCTCCAATGCATAGTCGAAATCCGCGCCGCTCATACGATAGTGATCGACGAAGTCGCTGCCGACGCGGCGTGCAGCCACGACCGTTGCAAGCGAGCCGGCGGCGGCGGGGCCGACGAGCATCGCTGCGGAGGCATCGCCATACGTCATTTCTTGGGGGCTGCCCGATCGCGTCGTACGGGCATCGCTAGCGACGAGCAACGTGTTACCCGTGGTGCGGAGGAGGGCGGTGATAAGACCGCTCGTCCCAGCACGCATAGAGGCGCCTAAGTTAAGAGTCTCGACGGAGTCTGGAAGATCGAGTGCGCTCGCCACTAAGACGGCGTCATCGCGATCTACAAAAGGTGCCGTGGTGGAGCAAAAAAACATCGCTTGAAGGGGTTTACCGTGCAAGGGAGTAGCGCCGCAGCGACGAGCCGCTTCAACCGCCATGGTCAGGGCGTCTTCGTCCCAATTCCCGACAGCTCGAGTTCCGCGTGCGGCACCGCGCGCCGGTGCGTTGGCCCACGACATCGCGGCAGCAATGACTTCACGCGATAGACGCAGCCGCGGAATGTGGACGCCATATCCATGAATTGACCCAAGAGCCGTCATGTATCGCCGATACCACTTTCGTAGAACGGTTCAAGCACCGGGGTCACCCGAAGTTCCGCGGGAATTCGCTCAGGCCCAATCCGTCGATCCAATTCCTCATGCCAGTGGTAAATACGTCTCTCTTGGTAGCTCAAGGGAATGCCGCGAAAGCCCGGGGACATGAGCGATTCTTGTATCTGCGGTCCGAATTGCAAATCCTCGTCCAAGATACGATCAAAGTTGGCAATCCGAGTCTTCCACAGATCGTGGGGTGGGCCGCCGCCCCAGTCAGGTGCAAACCAATGGCACTCGATTCGCATGCTGGTGGCGGTGACCGGCCAGAAGAGCAGGAACGGCACGCCGGATGGATCGACGGGTGCAACCAGATTCGGATAGAAATTGAATGACGGATTGTTTTTAGACGACACGATGGTAGCCGATTCGATGCGTCGCATGCCGCGGGTCCCCGGGTCTTGCCAGTCAGGACGCCGGTTTGGCGTAACCATGATCGAATGGCCTTTCGGATACAGTGCGATCGTCGTACCACGGTGGTCCAAAAAGCGATCAACCGTGCTCTGGTGAATCGACTTCAAGTGGTAAACCTCTAAAAACGCGTCGAGCAACACCTTGACGTTGCATTGCACATCGAATCCTTCCTGCGCGACGAAGCGCCAGCAATCGGGTTGAAATTGCTTGAAGTAATCGAAGAACGGGTGAGTGTGCCGCAACAAGGGCTCTGCATTTGGATCTTCGTTGATGAAAATCCAGTTGTAGAAGCGCTCGCAGCGTACGCCGATGAGCGGGCGCGTCGACATGTCCAGTCCTGGAAAATCTCGCTTGTCGCGCAAGTTGATGAGTTTCCCATCGAGCGTATAGGTCCAACCGTGATAGCCGCAGACAAAGCCCTCCGCCTTGCCGCAGGCAGCCTTCACCAGGGGGCCGCCACGGTGTCGACAGGTGTTATAGAACGCTCGTACCTCGTCGTCCTTGCCCCGCACTATGAGAATCGGGGACCCCGTCTTTTTCCATAAAATGAAACTGCCGGCTTCGGGCAGCTCATCTATGTGACAGGCATAAAGCCAGCTTCGCCGCCACATGAATTCCGATTCTAGCTTTAGAAATTCCGGGTCCGTGTACCGACCTGCAGGGATGTCGGGCAAGGATGGGAAGCCCTCGCGCGGGCTGACGCGCTCCGACTCGTATTTCATGCCCTCTATGAAACGCTGAACGGTTGCCGTGTCCATGACTCGACTGCCTAAGGTTATGTGACCAACTCCGAATAACAGTCTATACTCGCACATAAGCAAAAAACAGCCCTGACTGTTTTTTTTCCGAACGACCTGCCGACGACCGGTATCCGTTCGCATTTTGGGACTTGTTTTGCCGACTATTGGAGGTGTTCAGTGGATTTTGCTCTGACCAGCGAGCAGGCCGCGTTGCAGACTGCGGCGCGCGAATACGCGCAAAAGCGTTTGCCGCCAATCGCAAAAGATATCGAGTTGACTGGAGAGCCGCCATCGCACGCGCTGATCGCGGAGTTCGCGCGCCACGGCTTTCTCGGCATCAACATCCCAGAAGCGCTTGGGGGCTTAGGATTAGGCAACCTCGAAGCCCTCATCGTGCTCGAGGAGTTCGGCAAGATCTCTTCCGCCGTCGCCTTTCCGGTGTTTGAGTCATGCGTCGGCCCGGTTCGCGCAATCGAGAGATTCGGTAACTCTGACCTCAAGTCGCGAGTGGTCCCGCGCGTCTGCAGCGGTGAAGCCGTGGTCGCGATCGCCATGTCGGAGCCGTCCGCCGGCTCGGCACTGACCGATTTGACCACCCGAGGCGAGAAGGTCGGCGAAAAGCTCATCTTGAACGGCGCCAAGCGCTGGTGTTCCGGCGGCGGTCATGCCGATGGTTATGTGGTTTATTGCCGCATGTCCGATGCACCTGGAGCCAAAGGAATCGGCGCTGTTTACGTTGAGAACGGTACTCCGGGATTGACCTTCGGCAAGTCCGAATCCCTCATGGGGTTTCGTGGCGTTCCATCCTCCGATTTGTATTTCGACAATTGCGCCGTGCCTGTCGCGAACGTGGTCGTGCCTGCGGGTGGGTTCAAGTTGCTCATGGAGGCGTTCGATTTGGAGCGCTGCGGCAATGCCACCATGGCTCTCGCCCAGGCGAGCGGGGCGCTCGAAGATGTAGTGCTATATGTGCAAGAGCGACGGCAATTCGGCAAGCCGATCGTGGATTTCCAGGCAGTGCAACTCAGGCTCGCGGAAATGCGTATCAAGGTCGATGCGGCGCGGCTTCTGATTTGGAGGGCCGCCTCTAATGCGCAGGCGAATCTTCCCAGTGTCTTGGAATCATCTGTGGCGAAGTGCTTCGCAAATGAGATTGCCCGCGAAGTCACCGGACATGCGGTGCAACTTATGGGGGCCTACGGTTATTCCCGGGAGTACCCCATGGAGCGTCGCTTGCGCGACGCATGGGGTTGGGGTATTGCCGGCGGCGCCATCGACATTCAGAAGGTGAATATCGCTTCTGCGATGGTTGGGCGCCGCTTCGCTCAGCGCGATGCTTAGGGGAGGTCGGTGGTCGGGGCAGGGTGTTACTCAGGAGGGCCCGCACCGAAGAGAATAAAAAAAACAGCCACGGCGGTTTTTTTTATGGGCTACGTCGATTACAATGCCATTTTTTCAGGAGTGTCGCAATGGATCTCGGTCTCAGAGGAAAAAAGGCCATCGTTACGGGGGCGACGAAGGGCATCCAACGCGGTGTCGTGGAGTTGCTGCTCGCTGAGGGCGCTAACGTTGCATTCTGTGCTCGCTCGGCTGAGGAAGTGACCGAAGCGGTCGAGGCTCTGAAACGCCCCGATAGCGAGGTACTCGGTGAAGCGGTGAACGTTCGCGACGGCGAAGCTTACAAGGCTTGGCTCGAGCGTAGTGTCGCCGGCTTGGGCGGGTGCGACATATTCATACCCGGTGTGAGTGGCGGTGCCGCCATGGACAGCGAGAAGAACTGGGTTAGGAATTTCGAGGTCGACATGCTGCATACGGTTCGCGGCTGCGAAGCGTTGATGCCGCACCTCGAGAAATCCGGTACCGGGTCCATCGTCATCATCGGTTCGACCAATGCGGTCGAGACCTTTGCGGCACCCATGGCCTACAACGCGATCAAGGCTGGCCTCATCGTCTATGGGAAGCAGTTATCGCAGTATGTGGGCCGAAAGCAAATACGAGTCAATTCGGTGTCGCCTGGGCCGATTTATTTCGAGGGCGGTGCCTGGGAAATGAACAAGGGCACACAGCCGAAATTCTACGAGTGGGCAATGAAACAGCTCCCTTGCGGACGCATGGGCACGGTCGAGGAGATCGCGCGGGTCATTGTTTTCATCGCGAGTCCCGCCGCGAGCCTCATCACCGGTGCCAATGTTGTGGCCGACAACGGCTTCACTAAACGCGTACAGCTTTAGAGCGAGTTGCGTGTCAGCTCCGATCCAAGGGTATCTCGTGTGTGGTGGTCTGTACCACGATATGGACTACGCACGCGTGGAGCTCTTGAAGCTGCTCGGAGAGCACGAGCGCATTCGTATGCGAGTTGGCGCGGATTACCGCGATCGCGATGCTATCGCGGCTGCGGACTTTCTGGTGACCTACACCTGCGACGTGATTCCGCAGGCGGACCAGCAGGAGGCACTCGAACGCTTCTTGGCGCACGGTGGCCGGTGGCTTGCGTTACACGGTACGAACTCGGTGCTGCGTTACGTCAAGGGTCGAGGTTGGCAAGCACCTCGAATCGCGCCGGAATTCATGGCCATGCTCGGCAGCCAATTCCTGGCTCATCCCCCGATCGTGCCGTATCGAGTCGAGATCAGTGATCCTACACATCCGCTGGTGGCGGGAATTGACGCGTTCGATGCCGACGATGAGCTTTATCTGTCCGAGTACCATGGCGAGCGGCATGACCTCCTGCACACCCATTTCACGGGCGAGGCGCCCGGGTTCGTCGATCACACATGGCCTATGGCGTCATCCGAGCGACACTCCGTGCTGTATTTGCATTCGCATGGGGGAGGCGAGGTGCTGTATTGCACATTGGGGCATTGCCGCGGTAAGTACGATATGCGCCCGATGATGGCCGAATCCCCAGTCGAGCGGGGCAGTTGGAAGTTGCCCGTATATCACGAATTACTACGCCGCAGCATACGCTGGGCCGCTGGACTCTCGAGCTAGAGGAATCACCATGGCAAGCGATTTGGAAGATTTCAAAACCCGATCGAAGGCGCCTATCTATATGCGCGTGCCCCGTGTGAAGCACGGGGCCGACGGACGGAGCGGCACTTTGCCAGGCACGCCGCATGACAAGGCGATCGATCCTGAGCTTGGGTTCGAAGTCATCGATCAGCGACGCTACACCTCGCCCGAATTCATGCGGTTGGAATGGGAGCGAATGTGGACCAAGGTTTGGCTGGTCGCCGGTCGAGCGCTCGACATACCCAACCCGGGGGATTATCTCGCGACCGACATCGGCCCGGAATCGGTTATTGTGGTGCGTCAAGCGGACGGCAGCGTCCGCGCTTTCTACAATGTTTGTCAGCATCGCGGTAACCGCCTCAGGCCCTGTGGCCGCGGCTCGAGCGGTGCGTCCTTATCGTTCAAGTGCCTTTACCATCATTGGGAATACAACCTCGATGGCTCGTATCGTCGCATTCCGGACATAGATACCTTTCCGCAAGGGCCGCCAACCTACGGCCTGACCGAGATCAAGTGTGAAGTCTGGGGAAGCTTCGTGTGGTTTACGATGAATCCCGACGCCGAGCCGCTGTCGGAATATCTGGATCCGATTCCACTCCACATGGACCCTTACCATTTCGATCGTATGGTTCAGACACGGGATATAACCGTGGAGTGGGATTGTAATTGGAAGACGTCTGTAGATGCTTTCAACGAGAGTTACCACGTTCAAGGAATCCACCCCCAGCTTTTGTGGTATCTGCACGATTTGGATATCCAAATCGACTGCTATGATCGTCACAACCGGTACCTGATTCCGTTTGGAACCACATCTCCGAGAGTGCGCAAACCCCCGGCCATCCCCGATCCGATCAAATCGATCATGAAGGGTGCCGGAATGGATCCCGCCGAGTACGACGAACCCATCGCCAATATTCGCAGAGATGTACAGAAGCACAAACGTGCCATGGGTCCTCAGCAAGGAAAGGACTACTCGGACCTGAACGACGATCAGCTCACCGATGATTATCACTACACGATTTTTCCGAATCTCTCCCTGAACCTCCATGCGGATGATTTTTGGATTTTCCGACAGCGGCCGCACGCGACCGACCCGAATAAGATGTACTACGACATATGGACTTACGAGTTGGTGCCTAAAGGCCAGGAATGGCCGCAGCGAGCGAAGCATCAAACCTGGAAGCACGGTGATAAGTCCATAGGCTTGGTGCTGGATCAGGATGCAGCCAACCTCCCGAACGTGCAGGCTGGCATGCACTCCCGCGGATTTCGTGGGCTTTGGCTGGGAAGTCAGGAACTGCGCATCCGTCACTTTCACAAGGTGATCGATGATTATTTATTTCCGGAGGGTATCCCGCGTGGTACGTGGAGCAAAGGAGGGGACGAATGAGCGACAGCACTACATTGACCGGGGCGAGACTCGTGCACGCCTATCGCCAGATGAAGCTCATCCGTGAGTTCGAAGAGCGATTGCACGTCGAGATCGCGACCGGTGACATTCCGGGATTCACGCATCTTTACGCCGGCCAGGAGGCGGTAGCTGTTGGCGTGTGCGAACAGTTGAGCGACGCGGATTACATCGTAAGCACGCATCGAGGCCACGGTCATTGCATCGCCAAGGGCTGCGATGTGCCCGGAATGATGAAGGAAATCTATGGCCGGCAAGATGGACTGTGCCACGGGAAGGGCGGCTCGATGCACATTGCCGACATGACCAAGGGGATGCTGGGAGCGAACGCCATAGTGGGCGGTGGGCCGCCGATCGCCGTCGGCGCCGCAATCGCCTGCAAGTTGCGCGGTAACCATCATGTCAGCGTCGCGTTCGGCGGCGATGGAAGCGCTAATCAGGGCACTGTTTTCGAAGCCATGAATATGGCCGTCGTGCTGAAGGTGCCGGCCATTTTCATCCTCGAGAACAACGGATATTCCGAGCATACGGGTGCTTCCTACGCGGTCGGTTCGAAGGATCTTGCGAGCCGATCCAGGGCATTCGGCATGCCGGCGGAGTGTGTGGATGGTGCCGATTTCCATGCCGTGTTCGATGCGATGGGCCGGGCCGTCGCGCGTGCCAAGAATGGTGAGGGGCCGAGCACAATCGAGACGACTATTACTCGGTTCTATGGGCATTTCGAAGGTGATCCGCAAAACTATCGCGCGAAGGACGAAGTGTCGAAATTGCGCGTGACCATGGATTGTCTCAAGCGTTTCCGAGCGCGCGTGGAGGCGGATCGCAGCGTCGCCATGGCCGATCTCGATCGTATCGATGCGGAGGTTTCCGCGCTGATCGAACGTGCCGTGGTGGACGCTAAGGCATCGCCGCCGCCGGCGCCCGCGGATCTGTACTCCGACGTCTACATCAACTATTAACTCGAAAAAGGCTCACCATGCCGCAACTTAGCATGCGCGATGCGCTCAACCAGGCCCTGCACCAAGAGATGGCCCGAGACGAGCGCGTAATCGTTCTCGGCGAGGATGTCTCCGGAGGCGCCGGCGGCACGTCGGGCGAGCGCGAGGCTTCGGGCGGCATATTCGGCGTCACCAAGGGACTGTTGCCGAAATTCGGCGAAGGTCGCGTCCTCGATACGCCCATTTCCGAGTCGGCCATCATCGGTGCCGCGGCCGGTGCCGCGCTGGCGGGTCTGCGCCCCGTTGCAGAACTCATGTTCGCCGACTTCGTGGGTGTGTGCTTCGATCAGATCTACAACCAGATCGCGAAATTCCGCTACATGTTCGGCGGCAAGAGTACATGCCCGGTGGTCATTCGGATGGCCATGGGCGCCGGCATGAATATGGGGCCACAACACTCCCAAACCATTTATTCACTGCTGACTGCGATTCCCGGTCTGAAAATCGTCATACCGTCGAATGCGTACGATGCCAAAGGCCTCTTGATTCAGGCTATTCGGGATGACGATCCCGTCATATTTTTCGAGCACAAGGCGCTCTATCCGCGTAAAGGAGAGGTTCCTGAAGAGGCGTATACGGTGCCCTTCGGCGAGGCGAATATGGTACGCGAGGGCGAGCATGTCACCGTAGTTGCGATTGCGCGCATGGTGCCGTTCGCCGAGCGTGCCGTCGATGCACTGGCGAAGGAAGGCATCACCTGCGATCTCATCGATCCGCGGACGACCTCCCCGCTCGACGAGGACACCATCATCGAGAGCGTCGAGGGTACGGGACGGCTAGTCATCATCGACGAGTCTCCGCCGCGCTGTGGAATGGCATGCGACATCGCCGCCACGGTCGCACAGAAGGCGTTCCGTTCGCTCAAGAGACCGATCATCCAGGTCACAGCACCGCATACACCGATTCCCTTTGCACCCTCGCTGGAGCGCCTATACGTGCCTGGTCCACCGCGAATCGAGGCTGCCATACGCGAAGCAATGAAGGACGAATAATGGCCAGTCACATCAGCGCTATCACGATGCCCAAGTGGGGCATCGAAATGACCGAAGGTACGATTACCGGTTGGCGAGTGAAAGTCGGTGAGCAAATCGAGCGCGGCACCGAGATTCTCGATGTCGAGACCGAAAAAATTGTCAACGCGGTTGAGTCGCCGGCATCCGGGGTTTTGCGGCGGATCATCGCCGATGCGGGCGATACACTTGCCGTTGGTGCTCTGGTCGGCGTCATTGCAGACGAAAGCGTCGGCGACGCCGAGGTCGCGCGCTTTGTCGACTCCTTTGTGGGTGCTGTGGTGTCCTTCGAGCCGGAGTCTGACACCCCGGCGCCAACGGCTCCTGCGCCACTCGGTGCGTCGCATGAGTCCAGCCAACCGGGGGAGGAGGCGCGCGTCAGCCCCATAGCCCGTCGCGTGGCGGAACGCTTGGGGGTCGATCTAGCGCAGGTCATCGGCACGGGCCGAAACGGACGCATATCCAAGGAAGACGTCGAGGCCTTCGCGGCTCGTGGTGCAGGCAGTCCACCGACGTCTGTAACGGTCGCCCCGACAACCTCGCAGCGGGTGCGCATGAGTGCACGTCGTGTGACGATCGCGAGACGCTTATCGGAGTCGAAACAGACCATTCCCCACTTCCGGTTGGACATCGATGTGGACTTTGGCCCTATCCTCCGAGCCAAACGTGACCTGACCGCAGTGACTGGCGAGCGTGTCACGGTCAATGACTTGATCCTCCGTGCGGCGGCACTTGCCTTGATCCAACACCCGATGGTCAATGCGCAGCTCGATGGCGAGGAGATCGTGCAATTCGGCAATGCGGACATCGCCATCGCGGTCGCGGCGGAAGCGGGCCTTGTGACCCCTATCGTGCGGGATGCTAATCTGAAGTCGGTCCTCATTATTGCCAAGGAGAGCCGTGACCTCATTCATAGGGCGCGTCTCGGCACTCTTCAGCGCGATGAAATCAGCGGCGGCTCATTTACGATCTCGAACCTTGGGATGTATGGGATCAGTCGCTTCGATGCCATTATCAATGCGCCGCAGGTCGCAATTCTCGCGGTGGCGGCCTCATCGCCACGTGCAGTGGTGCGTGATGGCGTCGTGATGTCGGCCGATGTCGCGACGCTGACGCTATCCATGGATCACCGCGTGGTCGACGGCGCCGTGGGGGCTCAATTCTTGGTGACGCTGAAGCAAATCCTGCTCGAACCCAACAAGTTGTAGCAGGTTGGCCGACTCATGCGCACCGGGTTGGATACGGAGAGATTCATGATGGCACAGACAGCGCGTTTTTATGACGACATCGTCATTGGCGAAGTGCGGGAGTCGGGCCCCCGAACGGTGACGCAGCGGGAGTTGATCGAGTTCGCGACGCGCTACGATCCTCAGTACTTTCATGCCGATCCGGTGGCAGCAGAGAAGTCTGTGTTTGGCGAACTGATCGCCTCCGGTATCCATGGCGCTGCTCTCTGGCGCGCCTTGGATCATGAGATTAGTGGCGATATTCGTTGGATCTGCGGGATCGCCTGGGAGGAAGTGCGCTGGCCAAACCCCATTCGCGCCGGTGACACACTGCGTGCCGTGGCCGAACCGCTGAGTAAGCGGCCGAGCAAATCTGATAAGACCCGGGGGATCGTCGAATATCGCTACACGTTACTCAATCAGCGTAACGAGATCACATTCACCTGCCGCAGCATCAATCTCATCGAGATGCGCCCAACAGCGCTCACTCCAGCAGGTTAGCGCGTAACCTCTCTATGTCCGCCTGGTCGATCCCGAGCAGATCGCGCATGTAGCCGCTGACCGACCCATGGGAGGTTTCCAACTGCTCGAACATGCTGTGTAGATAATCAGGATGCACCCGCATGAGCGGCTCCCAGATGGCTTGTGGGATCGAGGCGAAGAACGGGCCTCCCTCCTTCAATATCAATTCGCAACTGCGCTCGAAGAATTGCTGTGTAAGGAGATAGTCCTCAAAGATCAGGTCACGAGACACGCCAAGTCCGGTCAACACGATCGCGGCGGCCGCGCCGGTGCGGTCTTTACCGGCGGTGCAATTGAATACTAAAGGCAACGCGCCATTCAAGAGCAGCCTGAACAGGGCGGTGAACGCGTCCGCGAATTCATAGGGCAGCTTCCGATAGACGTCCAGCATCATTCGATGAGAGTCTTCGGCGGCGACATCCGGGGATCGGAGGAGCCGCCTGATGTCGCCCGGCAGCTGGTCATGATCGCGAAATCGGTAATCGAGATTGGCGATTTCGCGCAATCGGTTCGGGTACTCTCGCCGCTCCTTGTTCGATCGTAGATCATAGGCAAAGCGAATTCCCCGAACGCTCAAGCTCGCGACGTCGGCTGCCGTCATGGCATGGGTGGTGCCGGAGCGGAACAGCTGGCCCCACCGGACGCTACGGCCATCCCCGGCAACATAACCCCCCATGTCGCGAAAGTTGAGCGCCCCCTCGAGCGGGGGAATGCGAGTCATCGATTCGGCAGGCATGCGCAGAGTGTATTGAAACACCGCTTCATTCGCACCTTCCGTAAGCCGCCGGCGCCGCGGGCTGGGGCTGAGCTGGCCTCAGGCAACGATTTTCGCGAGGCCACGGTCCAACACGACTTCATTGCGCTCCACACTGAGACATCGGAATTGGACATTGCCCTCCGTATTCCAATACTCGGTACGGATGGTGTCACCCGGATAGACCGGCTTGGTGAATCGAGCACCCATGCTCACGAGACGCGTGGCGTCGAACTCGCACAGCGCTCGGATCAATGATTGGCATGCAATTCCATAGGTGCATAGTCCATGCAATATGGGTTTCTCGAATCCCGCCTTCCGTGCCACCGCGGGATCGGAGTGCAGCGGATTGTAGTCGCCGCTCAGACGATAAATGAGGGCGGCGATCGGCAATGTGGGTACGTCGATACTGCCCGCCGGCGGCACCGTGGGCACTGCGGGGAACTCCCGCGCGGGCGTCCCCCAATTGCCGCATCCGCCGTCCCCGCGTAGGAAATACGTGCTTTCAACGGTACCTAGGAGTGCACCGTCAACAGAGTACAGCGACTTTTCGAAGTAGACCAACGCACCGGATTTTTCGCCTTTGTCGACGACACCGGTGACGCGATAACGCCCAATGACTTCGCCTTGCGCCGGTAGAGGCGCAGCCAACTGGAAGTACTGTTCGGCATGAACCAGCTTGACATAGTTAACGCTGAGTTCCGGCGCCTTGATCCAGAAACCGGGGTGCGCGAGGACGCATGACAGCGACGGAAGGGCTTGCAGTACGTCACCGGCGACGAACTTCAACTCATCGACGTTCAGAGGATCCTGGCACGCCGCCACCCCGAGCGCGTAAA
>Ga0116226_10003161_pt1 | contig 14523 bp, 13 predicted proteins | sample S1TSphfallax_FD_89692 | JGI IMG/M metagenome (GOLD analysis project Ga0116226, IMG submission 89692) | Host-associated microbial communities from peat moss isolated from Minnesota, USA - S1T2_Fa - Sphagnum fallax MG | ecosystem: Host-associated > Plants > Peat moss > Unclassified | place: USA...
CAGCCGGGGCGGCGGCACCAAACCCGCGTCGCACTAGCGCGCGCGCGCCGGCGGTGAGTTGCAGCCGGCTTGGGATCGTTGTCCGACCTTGTCCGCGGACACTGTCCGCGGACAGTGCCGGACAGGCAGTCGCCACCGATCGGGCGGCGCTGCCAATCCGCTACGGGGACCCGGCCTTTGCCGCGCCGCCGCGGCTGCGGCATTGCTGCTCATCGGCGCGGGCGACGGGCATGAGGGCCGCCCTGACGATCCGCGTCCAGATTGCATAGCCTTGGGCGTTCATGTGCAGCCCGTCGGGACCGAAGATGTCCTTAGGCTGGCCGCCCGCGAGCATCTCCGGCACGACGTCGATGTAGTGCAAATCGCCGCGTTTCAAGACCCGGGCGCGGATCGCGTCGTTGACCGCGGTTTGCTGCGAGAACTGCGCGAACCGCAGCTTCGAGGGTTTCAGCGAAATGAAATAGACCGGTGTTGGTCCCAGAGCCGCGGTCTTGCGCGCCATGAACGCATCGAAGTCGGCGACGACCCGGTCGACGGATTTCCCGGCATCGATGTCGTTTTCACCCGCGTAGAAAACGATCATGCTGGGCGCGTAAGGCGCGACGATCGCGTCGAACCAGTCGTTGACATCCGCGATCTGCGAGCCGCCGAACCCGCGGTTGATGGTGCCGAGCGGCGCCATGTCGACGGCGAGCGTTCCCTTCCACTTGACGATGCTCGAGGAGCCGACGAACAAGACCTGGCAGGGTGGCGGCGGCGTTGCCCGGTCCGCGGCGACGAACGCCTCGATCTCCGCTGAAAAGGCCCGGGGCGCATGCGGCTCGACGGCCGCGGGCGTCTGCGAGCGCGCATGGCCGGCCATCAACGCGAGACCCCAGATGCAGGCCAGCAGCCGGAGCGTGACGGGGGCGCCGTTCCGAATCTTGGGGGCCGCGCGGCGACGAGTGCTCGATTCGACCATCCGCGCAGGGGCCCGTCAGAACTTGAACAAAAAATAATGATCGACGATCAAGGCGACGAACAGGAGCATCAAATAGGTGATCGAGAACCGGAAAGTGCGCACGGGCAGATCGGGGCGCAGGCCTTTGTGCAGCTCGAGCGCGTACCACATGAAACGCGCGTCGAGCACGATGGCCGCGGCCAGATAAATGAAGCCGCTCATGCCGACGAGATAGGGCAGCAGCGTTGCGAGCACGAGCAGGATCGTATACAGGACGATCTGCAGCCGGGTGTGCGCAATGCCATGCGTCACGGGGAGCATCGGGATGCCGACCTTGGCGTAATCGTCACGCCGCGCGATCGCCAACGCCCAGAAATGCGGCGGTGTCCACGTGAAGATGATCAGGAACAGCAGCAGCGACTCGGCGCTGACGTGATTCGTCACGGCGACCCAGCCCAAGATCGGGGGGGCCGCCCCTGCGGCACCGCCGATCACGATGTTCTGCGGTGTGGCGCGCTTGAGCCACAGCGTATACACCATGGCGTAGCCGATCAGCGAGCCGAAACTCAACACGGCCGTCAGCGGGTTGACGCCGAACCACAGGATCAGCATCGAGGCAAACCCCAAGCCGGTGGCGAACAACACAGCCTGCCGTTGTACGAGGTGGCCGGTCGGCAGCGGACGCCGTCGCGTGCGGGCCATCTGCCCGTCGATGCGCCGGTCGATCACGTGATTGAAGGCTGCCGCCGAGCCGGAAGCGAGGGCGATGCCGAAGGATCCGAGCAGCAAGGCCTGCAACGGCACCATGCCGGGCGAGGCGAGCACCATGCCGACGACGGCCGTGAACACGATCAGCAGACTGACCTTGGGCTTGGTCAATTCCAGGAAGTCCCGCCAACGACTGCCCGCAACGAGGACCGCCGGCGCACTCGGGAGTATCACCGGTGGACTCGCGAGCGCCGCCTCTGTCAACGGGGCATTATCGGGTGAGGACGACACCGGGTAAGTTTACCATGTCGGCCTGCTGTGCCGGCCGGAGTGCACGCAGCAGCGTGACCAGGGCGACGACCAAGAACGCGGCACCGGCATTGTGAGAAGTTGCGACCGGTAACGGTACGCCCCAGTGCACGGTCGCGATGCCCAACGAGATTTGCAGGATCACGGCCACGAACAACAGCGCGCCGGCCCATTTCACCCGGCGCGTCGCGCCACGTACGGCAGCGCTGATCCCGAGTACCAGCAGGACCGTGCCGGCGACGATGGCCCCCAGGCGATGTGTCCAGTGGATCGCGACCCGCGCGGGACCGCCCAGGATCCCGCCTTCGTAATCGATCGCGAGCCCCCGCCACAGCACGAACGCATTGCGATAGTCCGTCTTGGGCCACCATGATTGCTGGCAGGTCGGAAAATCGGGACAAGCGACCGCGGCATAATTGGTGCTCGTCCAGCCGCCGAGCAGAATTTGCAGCACCAAGACCGCCAAGCCCGCCCAGGCAAATGCGCGCAGGCTGCGCTCACCGGCCAGCCGCGTGCGAGATTCCGGCGTCAGCGCGAGCCACCACAGCAAGGCGAGTGTGGACAGCCCCCCCACGAGGTGAGCCGTGACGATCAAGGGCTTCAGCAGCAGCGTGACCGTCAGGGCACCGAGGGTCGCCTGCAAACAAACGATCGCGAACAAGGCGATCACGGGCAGCAGAGGCTGGTCGGGCTTCTTGCGGTTGACGATCGCCCAAGCGGCGAGCAGCGCGATGATCGTGACCAGACTGCCGGCGAAATAGCGGTGCACCATTTCGTGCCAGGCCTTGGCGAAGCCCAACTCGGCCTGCGGGTACGCATGGCCGTAGCAACCCGGCCAGTCGGGGCAGCCCAGCCCGGCGTCGGTCAACCGCACCCACGCGCCGAGCACGACCACGAAAAAGCTGAGCAGCGCACCGATCAGGGCGATGCGCCGAAACCAACGAGTGCTGTTGCTTTGCTGCATGGGTCAGCCGATGTGCGAGAGTTTCAGGAGGCGCTTCATGTCTTCCAGCAAGCCCTTCGGCTGGGCTTCGGCCGGATACCACAGCATGAGATTGCCGAGCGGATCGACGACGTAAATGCGGCCCGCGGAGTCGGTGCCCCGCGCACGACCCGCTGCCAGCGCCGCGAGCAGCAGCGGGTTCGCATCGGCCCGCACGGTGATCAAATCCGCATGTTCGCGTTCGAGGAAACTCTGGTCGCAGCAATCGCCGGTGGCGACGAACACCCGCTGTACGCGGGTCATGTCGCGGTCGAGCGCGAGGCGCACCTGGCGGGTGTCGTAGAGTTTCTCCCGGCAGCGGTCGTCGCAGTCGCCGGGCCCGACGAACAGCAGGGTCCACTTGCCGCGGCTCGCCGGCGGCAGCGCCCCGGCCGGCAACTCGCGCGGCGGTTCGACGAGCACGCCGCGATTGACGCGCCCCAGCGGCTGCAGCGCGCTGTGTCCGTAATACAAATAGAAGGACAGGCCGATCGGCGCAAAAAACAACATGGCCAGACCGACGAGCAGACGTCTCTGGCGGCGGTCGTGCCGGGGATCGGTGAAGTGCGTCGGCGTGTTCATGGGCAGTTCATCGGCGCTTGACATTGGTGACGAGGTAGATCACGGTCAAGGCTGCTGCGAGCCCGAACCATTGCACGGCGTAGGCCAGGTGACGCACGGGCGGGAAACCGGGCGGTGTCCAGACGCGCCGGTAGCCGTCGGCCTCGCCGGCGTCGAGCAGCACGAGTTCGGCGCCCGGAGTCCAAGTTCTCTGCGGCAGCAGCGCCGCGAGTTCGGCAAAGGTCGGAAAAGTCGCGAGGACCGGATATGGGGGCTCGGGCGGCGCGGGACGTCCCATGTGCAGCCCTGCGCTCGGCAGATGATCGACCCGACCATGCAGTGTGCGCTCCTGTTCGGACACACCGACCTCTGGGCGGACCGCGCGGCTCGCGCCCATGCCGATCCAGCCGCGATTGACCAGCAACCAACCGCCGCCGCTCAAGGCGAACGGCGTGACGACGTAATAGCCCGCCCGGCCGTCGTCGCTGACCATGTTGTCGATCAGGATCTGATGCGCGGCATCGTAGCGACCGCTCGCCCCGACGTGTTGAAAGCGCGCGAGCGGCGGCGTGGTCCGGTCGAGCACGCGCGTGGCGTCGCTGCCTGACGCAAACTCGTCGAACAATTGCTGCTGCTCGTGCGCCCGGCGCAGCTGCCACCGGCCCAGGCAGACGAGCAGCACGAGCAGCGCGACCGTCACGAGCGTCGTGAATGGTCGCGGCGTAAACAACCGCGTTCCTATCTGTATTGGCAAGTTATACTTCGCTCGAATTCCAATCGACACAGCCGGGGGACCGTGCAGTTCAAATACATCGTTATTCTGTTCCTCGGCTTGATCCTGTTCAGCCTCTTCAAGGCTTTATTCCATCTGTCGAGCGCGAAGCCGGGCCAGGAAGGGAAAATGGTTTCGGCACTGGCGTGGCGCGTCGGGCTGTCGCTCGGGCTCTTCGTGCTGCTATACGTGGCTTACTACGCCGGTTGGATCAGCCCGCTGCATCACTGATTTGCAGCGGACTCCCGGGGCGACCGCGTCGATCAGAGCCAGTAGACGAAGATGAACAGCCCCAGCCAGACGATGTCGACGAAATGCCAGTACCAGGCCGCCGCCTGAAACGCGAAATGCTTCTTCGGGGTCAGTTGACCCTTGAGCACGCGTGCCCAGATCACGGTGAGTATGATCGCGCCGACCGTGACGTGCAGGCCGTGGAAGCCGGTCAGCATGAAGAACGTGGACCCATAGATGCCGGTGCCCAGCTGCAGCCCGAGTTCCGTATAGGCTTCGTGGTATTCGTAGGCTTGAAAGCCGACGAACGTGAAGCCGAGCAGGAACGTCAAGCCGAGAAACAGCTTGAGCCGCCCGCGCTGTTCCATGATCAGCGCGTGGTGCGCGATCGTCACGGTCACGCTGCTGGTCAGCAGGATCAGCGTATTGAGCGCCGGCAGTCCGATCGGCGAAACGACTTCGAAGCTGCCGTCCGCATGCGGTCCCAGGGCGGCGGGTCCGTTGGTCGGCCAGCCGCCCCGGTAGTCATGCCAGAGAAACAGATTCGTGAAGAACTTCGTGCCGTCGCCGCTCAACCAGGGAACGACGAGGTTGCGGGCATAGAACAGGGCGCCGAAGAAAGCCGCGAAGAACATGATCTCGGAAAAGATGAACCACATCATGCCCATGCGGAACGAGCGATCGACCGCGGCGTTGTAGAGGCCGCTTTCGCTTTCCTTGATGACCGTACCGAACCAGAAAATGAACAGCGAGGCGAGCATGAGGAAGCCCGGCAGCACCGACCAGGCCGGCAGCCAGTCGTTGAGCCAGGCAATGGCCCCCGACATCAGCACGAACAAGGTCACCGAGCCGTAGAGCGGCCATGGGCTGCCGTGCGGGATGTAGTAGGCCTCGTCGGGTGCGTGCGCTTGCGCCATGGGTCGGTCTCTCGAGCGGTTTGATCGGGCGTGAAGTTTAAACGAGCAGCGCTAGGGATGTGCTGCGTATTGCTGCGTCGAATCGAAGATGGAGTAGGACAGCGTGATCCTGTCGATATCGCGGGGCAGGCCGGGATCGACGATGAATCGCACCGGCAACTGCCGCGTTTCTCCGAGCGCAAAGCGTTGCGGGCTGAAACAAAAGCACTCGGTCTTGTGGAAGTAGGGCACTGCGGCGCGCGGCGATATGCTCGGCACGGCCTGGGCCACGGAAGGGCCGCTGCTCAGATTCCGGGCGAGAAATTCCGCATCGTAGAGCTTGCCCGGGTGGATGCGCAGCGAGCCTTCGACGGGATGAAAGTCGAAGCTGCCGACCGAGGCGGGGTCGGCGACGAACTCGATCGTCACGACGCGATCCGGGTCGACTGCCTCGACGGCCGACTCCCGGCCCGTTGCCGCCTCCGCATTGCCGATCCCGGTGAACTTGCAGAACACGCCGTAAAGCGGCACCAGGGCCCAGCCGAACGCGAAGCTGCCCGCGGTCATCAGCAGCAGGCCCTTGATCAGACCGCGGTTGGCGCGCCGTTGCTCCGCGGGATTCATCAGTGCCTGCTGCGATAGATCGACATCGCGATGAAGGCCACGTAGAACCCGAGCGCGAGCGTCGTCAGCGCGAGCGCGCTGATGCGAATCCGCCGTTTCTGCACGGACTCCTCGTTCACGAGCGCCGTACTTCGGCCGGTTCCAACACGGGCGGCGTCGTGAAGCTGTGATAGGGCGCGGGCGACGGGATGCTCCACTCGAGTCCCACGGGCCGGGCGCCGTTCCAGACTTCCGCGCTCGCCTTCTTGCCGCCACGGATGCACTGGATGACCGCGATCGCAAACAGGATCTGCACCAGGCCGAAGCCGAAGCCGCCGATCGAGGAGACCATGTTCCAATCCGAGAACTGCACGGCATAGTCCGGGACGCGTCGCGGCATGCCGGCGAGCCCGAGAAAATGCTGCGGAAAGAACAGCACGTTGACGAAGATGGTCGACAGCCAGAAGTGCGTCTTCGCGAGCGTCATGTTGTACATGTTGCCGGTCCACTTCGGGATCCAGTAGTAGACCGCACCCATGATCGCGAAGACCGCGCCGGGCACGAGCACGTAATGGAAGTGCGCCACGACGAAGTAGCTGTTCTGGTACTGGAAGTCGGCGGGCACGATCGCGAGCATGACGCCCGAGAACCCGCCGATCGTGAACATGAACAGAAACCCGATGGCAAACAGCATGGGCGGCTCGAAGGACAGCGAACCGCGCCACATCGTCGCCGTCCAGTTGAACACCTTGACGCCCGTGGGAACGGCTATCAGCATCGTCGACATCATGAAGAACAGCTGTGCCGCCATCGGCATGCCGTCGGCGAACATGTGGTGACCCCAGACGATGAAGGACAGGAAACCGATCGAGGCGGTCGCGTAGATCATCGAAGTCGCGCCGAACAAAGGTTTGCGGGAGAAGGTCGGAATGATCTCCGAGACGATGCCGAAGGCCGGCAGGATCATGATGTAGACCTCCGGATGTCCGAAGAACCAGAACACGTGCTCGAACATCAGCGGGTCACCGCCGCCCGCGGCATTGAAGAAACTGGTCTTGAAGAAATGGTCCATGAGCAGCATCGTCACCGCGCCCGCGAGCACCGGCATCACGGCGATCAACAAATAGGCCGTGATCAGCCAGGCCCAGCAGAAGATCGGCATCTTCAGCAGCGTCATGCCCGGCGTACGCATGTTCATGATGGTCACGATCACGTTGATCGCGCCCATGATGGAGGAGACACCCATCAGATGCACCGCGAAAATGAGCATCGGAAAGCTGTCGCCGCTCTGCAAAACCAGCGGCGGGTACATCGTCCAGCCGCCCGCGATCGCACCGCCCGGCACGAAGAACGTCGACAGCAGGATCGTGAAGGCGAACGGCAGGAGCCAGAAGCTGAAATTGTTCATGCGCGGCAGCGCCATGTCCGGGGCGCCGATCTGCAGCGGCACCATCCAGTTGGCGAGGCCCACGAACGCCGGCATGACGGCCCCGAAGATCATCACGAGTGCATGATTCGTGGTCATTTGATTGAACAGCACCGGATCGACGAGCTGCAGTCCCGGTTGGAACAGCTCGGCGCGGATGACCATGGCCATCGCGCCGCCGACGAAGAACATGATGAGACTGAACACCAGGTACATCGTGCCGATGTCCTTGTGATTGGTCGCGAACAACCAGCGCTTGATTCCGGACGGCGGCTGATCGTGGTGGTCGTCGTGGGCGATCTCGTGTGCATTGGCCATGGGTGTCAGAGCTCTCTTGGGAAATACGGGATTAATTCAGCCGGGCGGTCTTGACCGGTTCAGGGGCCGCGGCCGGTGCCGGCGCGGCCGCCGGGAGCGTCGGTGGATTCAGCGCGGCCTTTTGCTCCACCACCCACTTCTTGAAGTCGTCCGGCGTCCGTACGTCGACGACGATGGGCATGAAGCCGTGATCGCGGCCGCACAGCGCGGCGCACTGTCCGCGGTAGATGCCCTCCTTGCCGGGCGTCACCTTGAACCACAATTCGTTGATGAAACCGGGAATGGCGTCGCGCTTGGCGCCGAAATCCGGGATCCACCAAGCATGGATCACGTCCATCGAAGTCAGCAGCAGCCGCACCTTCGTGCCGCTCGGCACGACCATCGGCTTGTCCACCGACAGCAGGTAGTTCGGCACGGTCCTGGGGTCGATCCCGGAATGCAGTTGGCGCGCGAAATTCGAGTCCTGCGCGAGCGTCGAGAAATAATCGATGCCCTCGGCGTCGTTCAGGTACTGGTACTGCCATTTCCACTGATAGCCGGTCACGCGGATCGACAGTTCGGAGTTGCGCGTGTCCTCCATCTTGAGGATGGTCTCGGCCGCGGGCACGGCCATGAACACCAGGATGATCACGGGAATGACGGTCCAGATGATTTCCACCTTGGTGCTGTGGACCATCGAGGTGTCGGCGATCGCGCCTTGCGACTTGCGAAATCTCAGCAAGGAGTAAATCATCGCCCCGAAAACGACGACGGCGATGCCGACGCAGATCCAGAAAACGAGCATGTGCAGGTCGTAGATTTCGTGCGAGATGTCGGTCACGCCCATCGGCAGGTTGTAACCATTGGAGGTGTTCGGCGACATCGAATCCGCGAAGCTCCCGCCCGCGAATCCGAGCAGGCCCGCGCCAAGGCCGGCTGCGCCGCGCAAACTCCGGCAACCGCCCGGCGACATTTTCCGAAACCGCTTCAAGTTCATCTCGACTAATCCCCTAGATACGATCGTTGTCCAGCGATGGCGACTCGGCCATTCCGCCCACGAGGCTGCTCAAGCGGCTTGCCAAACGGCTTTTTTCCGCATCGGTCAGGAAACTGCCGACCTCGAAGGCCTGGCCCCGGCTTTCGATCATGAGCCGGCATGGACTGCGTCTGGCGCGCGGAGTGCGAAGTCTAACCTTCGCCCAGTGGCGCGCAAACTCTTGTATTGCGACGCCCGCCGGCGAGCGTGTCTCGAGACTGATGCGTGACTCCGTCACCAGCACGGTTTGCGAGTAGAAGCGCCGCCGCAGACCGGCCTGCAGGGCGAGCCCGAGGCCCAGCATCTCGAGGGACCAGCAGACCAGGACCGGCCAGAAGCCCTGCCACGTGAACAACAGGGCGAGAGCGCCGGAAAACACGCAAATGGACGCAAAAAACGCCGCCGCGGTCGCAGGGGTCAGCGAGCAGTTCGGCGCGAGTTCGATTCGCTGTTCCATCGAGGGCCGCACTGTACGAGAGCCGGGCCACCGCGGCAAGCGAAAATCCCGCTATCGCGTCAACAACTTATGTGCGACGCCACCGCTCGGAGGAGAGTGCATTGCGAGCGCAGCGCCGAAGGTCGGATTGAGGTCGCCGAGACCCTGCGCGTAGCCGATCCGGGACATGAGCGCGCAGATCTCCCGCGTGTCGATGCCGGTCGCGATCGGTATGACGTCGAGCGCGCCCGCGAGCGCCGCCACCGCCCTGCAGCTACGCAACGCCGCGGCATCGCGCTGTGCCGCGACAACGAGCGCCCGATCGACTTGCAGACCCGAAACCGGCAGCCGTGCCAGGGTCGCGAAAGAGCTGAAATCGCGCCCCACCTCGTCGACGACCAGGCCGGCACCGAGCTCGGCCATCTCGGCGAACGCGCGCTCGGGGCGGGTCATGTTCGCGAGCGTGCGTTCCGCTATCCGCAGCTCGAAGCGACCGAGGCCCGCGGGCAACGACTTCGCGACACTGCGGCAATCGCGCAGCAGTTCGCCCGAGGCCACATGCTGGCGCAAGGGTCCGAAGGAGACCGCAACATCTTCCCCATGGCGGGCGCGCAAGGCCGGCAGATCTTGCAGCAATCGCTCGAGACTCGCGCACGACACACCAATCGCGAGGCCCGTCGCATTGGCTATGGGGAGAAAATGCGCCGGCGGAATCTCGCCCTGCAGCGGATGGATCCAGCGCATATACGCATGGATGCCCGTCAGCCGTCCGCCGGTCAGGTCATGGCGTGCTACGTAGTGCAGTCCGATCTGCCCCTCCTCGATCGCGCGGCGCAATTCGCGCTCGATGTCGAGGCGCGCCACGGGCAGCATGTTGAGCGTGTCGGAGTAGAACCGGATCGAGCCGGCGGCCGAGCGCCTGGCCTCGAGCATTGCCGCGCGCGCGTGATCGAGCAAGGCCTCGGTGCGCACGGCGTCTTCGTCCAGCATGGCGATGCCGACGTATGGCGCAAGATGGAATTCCGCGTCGTGGACCGGCACGGGCCGCGCAATCGCATCGCTGAGCCTCGTCGCGATAAGACGCAGCCGGTCCCGATCCGGGCAGCCCTCGATGACGGCGCCGAGCATCGATTCGCCGAGCCGGCCGATGTAGCAGTCGCCGCCATCGGCGGCCTCGGCCTCGGCGCCGGCGAGGGTCTCGCCGCCCCCGCTCGCGTCGTTCGCGCCATCCGGCAGGCGCTCGAGCACCTCGCCCAAAATGCGCTCGCTGATGGAAAAGTCGATGAGCCGGCCGACGTCCGTCAGGCCGTCGAGCAGGATCACGCAGAGCGCGAGCGGCCGCTCGCGCAAGTGGGCGTCGGCGACGGAGCGCCGCAGGCGCCGCATGAAACCACGGCGCTGCTCGAAGCGGGTCCGCGCGGCCGGCGCCCCCGCAGCCGCGAGCGGCGGCGCGCCGCTCACGTGCCGGATCACGCACAGTGCGCGGCGCGGCCCCTGCGCGCTCACGCGCACGTGATAGCTCTCGCCGGTCAGGAGGAAGTCCGCTTCGCAGGCGCTGCGATCGGTGACCGCACGATGCGCGAGGCGACGCAACAATTCCGCCGTCGGGGCATCGACCAATTCTTCGAGGCGTCGCCCTTCGAGCGTGGCCGCCCCTTGCAGGAACGGCAGGCGCCGGCCGCCGCGCGCATGCAGAACGACACCGTCGGGGCGCAGGAACGCCACCAGATCCGGCAGCGCATCGAGCAGGGCCGCGTCGCTCATTTCGACGTTGAAGTGCCGGCGTTGCGCAGCATATCGACGGTTTCGTCGGGATTCCACGGCCTGCGCTGGACCGTCAGACAGCCATTGGCTTCGAGTGCCGCCGGATCCGCGGCGAGCGCCGCGGTGATCGACGGCAGGCTCGCGATCTTCTCCGTGCCGCTCCAGCCGACCCAGGTGTTGCGATCGCCCTTCGCCTCATAGAGCGCTACGTCGGCGATGCCCAGCGTCTCTTCCCAGTCGAGCACGCGCGGGTGCTCGGCAATGAAAGGAAACGGCGCGAAGCCGATCGAACAGCTGGTGCGGGCAGTCAGCCCGTCGCCGAGGCGAAAGATCCGTTTCGAGACCGAGGCGCGCACGCGTTCGGCCATCGCCCCGGCGACCGTCAGGTCCGCATTCATGCACAGGACCACGAACTCATCGCCGCCCCAGCGAACGATCAGGTCGATCGGCCGGAACTCGCGCCGCAGGATCTCCGCGACCTGGATCAGCACCGCGTCGCCGCCCTCATGGCCGAAGTGGTCGTTGATCGGCTTGAGGCAGTCGAGATCGATGACCATGAGCACGAAGCGCGGCGGCGGCTTGTCGTCCGCCTTCCCGTCTGCGCCGAACAGGCTCGTCATCGCGTCATGCAGACAGCGGCGGTTGCCGAGGCCGGTCAGGCTGTCGGAGACGCTGGCCGCACGCAGTTGCCGGTTCGCGCGCTCCATGTCGCGATTGCGCTCCGCAAGTTCTGCGGTCCGGACATCGACTTCGATCTGCAGCCGCCGACCGTAAGCCTCCTCCCGGCGCAGGCGCCGTTGCTGCGCCAACCACACGCAACCGAGGGCCGCGGCGAAGGCGCAGACATAGAGAGTGCGCGCCCACCACGTCGCCCAGGGCGGCGGTGCGACCCGCACGCGCAGGGCGATCGGCGTTTCGTTCCAGCGCCCATCGGCATTGGCCGCGCGCACACGGAACACATAATCGCCGCCGTCCAGATTCGTATAGGTCGCCTGGCGGCTCGAGTCCGCGCTGACCCAGTCCTTCTCGAAGCCATCGAGACGGTAGGCGTAGCGGTTCTCCTCGGGGCCGGAAAAATCCAGCGCGGCGAAACGGAAGGTCACAACCGAGTCGCCGTAACCAAGGCTCAGGTCCTTGAGCAGCTCCGGCGCCGGTGATGCCGGCTGGTCCTGCTTCAGAATTTGCGTGAGCACGGTCGTCGGCGGCTGTTCGTCGAATTGCAGACGCTCGGGCAGGAAGGCGTTGTACCCGTTCGTACCGCCGAAATAGAGCGTGCCTTCCGCGTCGCGATAGTGCGCGCCGAAGTTGAACTCATCGCCTTGCAATCCATGGCTGCGCCGAAAGCTGCGGACGCTGCGGTCATTGGCGCGGAACTGCGCGATGCCGCGGTTGGTGCTCAGCCAGAGGTTTCCGGACGAGTCTGATTCGATCCCGTAGATCGTGCTGTTCGGCAGGCCATCGCCCTCCGAGACGTTGTCGAAGTGCAGCCCGTCCTTGCCGAACGGCGAGCCCTGCGCGTGATCGAGACCGCCGCCACGCGTGCCCACCCAGATGCCGCCCGAATCGTCCGCGTGGACGGCATAGATCGTATTCGCACTGAGCGAAGTCGGGCTTCTCGGATCGTGCCGGAAATGCGCGAATCGGCCCGTGACCGGATCCAGAACGTCGAGGCCCGAGCCGTCCGTGCCGATCCAGATCAGACCCGTGCGATCCTCGGCCAGCGCGGTCGCGCGATCGCCGGCGAGGCCGCCGGCATCGTCGCGCCCGTACGGGTAACGCAGCACGCGGTCCGTGTCCGGATCGATGCGCGCAAGTCCGCCACCGAACGTACCGACCCAGATCCGCCCGCGCGAGTCGCGCAGCAGGCTCATGACGCCCGGTGCCGGCAAAGAGGCCGGATCGCTGCCGGAATAATCGAATTCGGTGCTGACTCCGTGCAGCGGATCGAGACGTTGGATGCCCTTGTTCATCGTGCCGATCCACACCCGGTTGCGCTCATCCGTGACCAGGGCCATGACCGTGTCGTCGCGCAACGCGAGCGGCGATTTCGACTCGTGGCGCAAGCGGGTCATCGTGCCCGCGGGCTGCGCGATTGCGGCCACGCCGGCGCCGAAGGAACCGACCCAGAGCGTACCGTGCGGATCGACCGCGAAGGCGGTCACGTTGTCGGCATCGGCGTCGCCGAAACGATGATGGCCGAACGACCATGAGCGCGGGTTCCAGCGGACGACCACGCTGTTCTTGGTGCCGATCCACAGCAGTCCCGTACGATCCTGGAACAGCGCGGTGATGTGGCTGTCGGGCAGGCTCGCCGAATCCGTGGGATCGTGCCGCATCACCGTGCACCGCTCCGAGCGGCGATCGACCAAGACGAGGCCGTCGACGGTGCCCACCCAGAGACGTTGCGCCGTGTCTTCGAGGATCGCCGTGACGCGCCCAGCGGGCATGCTTGAGGGATCGCCGTCGCGGTGGCCCAGGCGGCTCATGATGCCGGTCTGCACATCCAAGCGTGCGAGTCCCGACTTCATGCCGATCCAGAGCACTCCGCGGGAGTCCAAGAGGACGACGTCGACGCGTATCCGGCCGCCCTCGACCTGCTCGAGGCGCTCCAAACCGTCACCGAAGTGTTCGGCACGACCCGAGGCTAGATCGAGCCGATCGAGCCCGGTCGCGGTGCCGACCCAGATGTTGCCGGCAGGATCTTCGCTGAGCGAGAACACCGTGTCGTCGCCCAGGCTGTCGGGTTTCGCCGGATCGTGGCGATAGTCGCGAATGGGGCGCTCGGCCGCGTCGAACAGCCGCAGCCCGCCCCCGCGTGTCCCGACGAGGAGCCGGCCGTCGTGGGTCGGCAGCACCGTCTGGATGATGCCGCCGACGTCGTTGGGATCGTCGCCACCGGGTCCCGCGACGCTAAACCGGCCTTGCTTGTCGTCGCGCCAGGCGAGGCCGCCGCCGTCGGTGCCGATCCACAGCCGTCCCCGTTGATCGAGCGCCAGGCTCGAAATCCAGTTGTTGGGCAGGCTGCCGGCATCATGATGGTCATGCATGAAGTGACGCCAGTCATAGCCGTCGAATCGGTCGAGGCCGTCCTCCGTGCCGACCCAGAGAAAGCCCTGTGCGTCCTGGGCGATCGACATGATCGCGCCCTGCGAGAGTCCGGAATCGCTGCCGACGCGCGCAAACAGCATCTCCGGCGGCGGCGCCGCGAATGCGGAGCGCAGACAAGCGACGGCCAATAGGATGCAGAACGCGGCGGTCCCGCGGGCCTGCTGAAATCCTCGCAACGTCCCTCGTGACATGTAATCCTGGCGCTCGAGCAAGGCGAAGAGCCTGGCTTTTCCGGTCGTCCCGCCAACAATAGAACAAGGTCCCCGCGATCGCTTGCCGCGTGGTGCAGACTGGAACCTGGGTCACAGAGGCCGAATGCGATCCAGTTCACATCGTGGCAACGAGCAATTCCCCCGGCTCGAGAAAGTCCGCCACCGTGTCCGCGGACGCGAGCGGCGCATGCGGTACCACCCCCAGGCAGGGGGCCCGCAAGGCGTCCCGCAGAAACGCGAGA
>Ga0116226_10003162_pt1 | contig 14519 bp, 10 predicted proteins | sample S1TSphfallax_FD_89692 | JGI IMG/M metagenome (GOLD analysis project Ga0116226, IMG submission 89692) | Host-associated microbial communities from peat moss isolated from Minnesota, USA - S1T2_Fa - Sphagnum fallax MG | ecosystem: Host-associated > Plants > Peat moss > Unclassified | place: USA...
ACCGGTATTGAAATAGTGCACGGCATAAAGCCGTCATGCGCATCATCTTCAGTCGCAAAGGTTTCGACACAGGATCAGGCGGCGGGCCTTCGCCGATCCTCGGCAATCGGCCTGTCTCACTTCCCATACCGGCGTCCCGGAATTCGATTACCCGTTATTCGGATCTTGGCTTCGGCGAACTCGCTGAGCGCGCGTCGCGTGGGCGCGTTTCTGCCGATCATTTCTGTCACGAAGATCCAATGTTCTTTTCCGGGCGCTGCCTGTTTGGCCAATGCGGTACCGCGCAGTCGCACTTACAGCGCCAGGGTGTCAGGCTCGGTGACGTCTTTCTATTCTTCGGTCTGTTCGCCGACCCAAACGGCGTGGGCCGCCATCACCGAATCTTTGCGTTCATGGAAATCGAGACAATCATCGGTGGCGATGCGCTTTCGCCCGAAAACCCACTTCTTTCTGCGGCACCCCGCACACATCCTCATGTCATCGGCGAACGTCCGGCCAACAATTGCATTTACGCGGGCCCAGCCCAGGTCGCAGCCACAGCCCATCCTCACCTGCGCCTGACCTGTCCGACCGGCCCTTTGAAGCTTTGGTCAGTGCCCCCCTGGCTCCAGGAAACCGGTCTGTCTTACCATGGGCGACCTGAGCGCTGGCAAGCGAACGGAAGGCTTGAAACCGTTTCGCGCGGTCAGGAATTCGTGACTGACATTGGAGATCGCATTGAACCCCGCCGATGGCTTGAAGGTATAATCGGGGCTGTCAGGGCATGACACGGATCTTTCGTTATATTCTAGAAACCGACAATGGCATGGCACCCTGCATCGACGCAGGTATGGTGACGTTGGCAACCTGCAAACCAACCATTAGGCGCAGCGCGCGACCGGGTGACTGGGTGCTCGGGTTTTATCCGCGCCCGTTCGAGCGCGGGATGCTTGCCTGGGCAGGACGAGTCACCGCGGCAGTTTCAGTCGGCGAATACGAGCGCCATTACCGGGGGAGATCCGACGCAGTATATCGACAAAAAGCTGATGGAGGATTTCGCCGGTTGCGACCCGACTATCATCCAGAACCCGATCAAATGCGAAAGGATCTCTCGGCCCCCGTATTGACCTTTGATCGTTTAACGACCTGGTATTTCGGGGACAAACCCGAAGTGTGCCCCGCAGACCTCACACACCTGAACGCTGGCGGTCGCGGCCACCTAGTCAACGGGGTTCACGCAGGAGACGCCGAAGCACTGCTCGCATGGCTGCAGGGCATTTGTCCGCCAGGAATTTATGGCCAGCCTCGGCATTTCAATGAAGCGCCACAACGGACTGAGGGACGCGCTCCGACAAAACCTACCGGCTGCTCGAACCACCGCATCCGTTGCTGAACGGTCACAGTTACGCTCCAACGCACACCAATTTTTTAGAATTATTGTTTATTTGCAATTCAATACGGTTCGACCATTTATCCAACGAGGCATGAACACTGTTGTTTGACGCCGGCAACATCGCAAACATCAGTGCCGTCAAGCCAATTGGTGCCCGCTGGGCCGCTCAGAACCTGCAGCAGCTTAAAAGAGACAGCGTAGATTATGGCCAACCCAAAATTCATTTGTCCCAAATGCAAACAGAAAACCGGCGTGAATATCCTATACGGGTATCCAGCCATCGAGGCGTTTGAGCAAGCCGAACGCGACGAGATCAAGCTTGGCGGCTGCGTCCTTATGGAAGGTCAGCCCGAACGGCATTGCACAGGTTGCGGGCACGAATGGCAGATCGTTCGCCGCAAATCCCTCTGGGACATTCCGGAATTCTTGCTTTAACCCGCCCCGCACCACAAGGATCGGCCAACATGGCATATGATGTAGTCGGCGATATTCACGGTGACGTGACCCCCTGGTTTCCATCCAAGAATGATTAGACCGTATGTTCGTGAGCAGAAAGTGGCCCGCCCCAGAGGTAAGCTGAAAACGGGGATTGCTCTGGATGGGCCAGAGCCGAGCCCCAAGCTTAAGCGAGGGCGAACCATGGAGCAAAATAGCGAACTTTTCATTGGTCTGGATACATCGAAGTTGAAGATTTCGGTGGCAGTCGCGGGTGGCGAGCGGACCAGCGAGGTGCGCTTATTCGGGGAAATTTCTTCTGACCAGGGTATTCGTGATCGGCGAGGTCATCGATGCCGGGTCATTGACGCCTTTCTTTGCTTATCGCAAAATTCGCATGTGCTGAGCGGCGTCGACACTTACTTTCACGACCGCAGATTCACCGGCAACATAGGGAACGAGGCAAAGTTCGCGCCCCAGCGCCAATTCATTGCGAGCGCTGTAGCGCTTGATCACACCCGTCGCCATCAGCTGCTTGGATAATTCCGTGATTCAAGCTGCAGAGGACGCGAAAAAGATGCGCACTGTCTTCGCCAAGGGAACTGTGCCCCCATTTCGAGGCCGGGGCTCGAGAATGCAGTGCCAATTCGAACGACTGGGGCTCGGAACTGGCGGTCTCACTGTTACGCGGCAGGTGGCAAAAATGCAGAGCGAAACAGCACAAAGACCAGTGCGGTCACCATGATTGAATCGAGCACAGGCAGCCCTGTCAGCGTGACTGCGGCACGCGTCGTGGCGAAGCCTGTCAGCGTCCCGACCAACCAGCAGATCGCGGCCAGTGCGCCAGCCTGGGGTCTGGCCGGCGTCTTGACCAGAAAATGTGACAATATCAGGATTGCCGCCAGCGGAGGCAAGCCAAGTCCCAGCGTCATCAGGAATGGAACGAAGATGCTGTCGGCACCAAACAAGGCGAGGCCAATGCCGATCAGCGTCAGCGTGACGACGATTATACGGAAACTTGCTCGCGGCAGCTGGTTGGCAAACGATAGGCTGGCCGAATAAAGCGAAGCCGACGCATCGATCCAAGCGCCAAGCAGCAACACGGCCAGCGCCGGCAGTCCAAAACCCAGGACGATCATCGCGGAAATCAATTGTGGCACTCCAAGTACCAGACTGGCGAGCGATGCAAGGATCAGGATTGCCGGGTATGCCATTCCCAGAGCAAGCCCCGCACTGAGCGCCGCGTGCATGGGGCGCCGCACAAATCGGCCATAATCAGGTTGGATCACGATGCCGACGATGTAACTGCCGACAATGGCCGAAACGCAGCTGGCAAAATCGAGCTTACCCGAACCTTTGGCGTGCCAGACCTTGCCAAAGTGAGGGGAAATGAACAGGACAGACATCGCCAGCACCAGAACCGTGACGGGTATCAGCACTTTTCCAAGGCGTTCGAGCCCGCTGGCGCCGTATAGTGTAACTGCGGCGATGCCGATACAAACCGGCAAGCCGATACTAAGCGGCGCAATGTAATACCCGCTTATTTGGCCAAGCCCTGACGCGGCGGTCGCGCCAAGGACGCTGATCGTCACGCCGAACCAGCCGACGAGCGAAACCGCAATCAGCAATTTGACGATCCGCGCCCCCCACAGTCCAAAGGCATGGTCGGCCAGCATTGCCAGCCCGATGCGGGCGCGCGAGCCCGTGAATGCGCTGCACGCCCCCAAGACACCGGATATTGCGGTCCCCAGCAACACAGCCAGGACACCTTTTGCAAAGCCCAGGCTGCCAAAAACCGTGGCGGAAAGGATAAAGGTCGGAAGTCCGCACAAGCTTCCGGTAACGATGAAGAATACACTCCAGCCGCTACCTTGCGCATGTTCCGGGACCAGCTCGGACGCATAGCCATGGTGGGCAGATTCTTTGGAATGGACATCCATCAGCGGCCCCCCGTGGCGCAGGAAATCCGCGCGCTTTCAAATCAAATACTGGCCGGTGCTCCGGTCAGGCGAACGGGCGGTCGATCGACGCGGAAGGCTCGGTAAACCAGGCAGCGCCTTCTGTGGTCACGTGGAAATGATCTTCGAGCCGAACGCCGAATTTGTCAGGCACCACGATCATCGGCTCGTTGGAAAAGCACATTCCCGGCACCAAGGGCGTCTGGTCACCGCGGACAAGATAGGGGGCCTCGTGGACCGACAAGCCAATGCCGTGACCGGTACGATGCGGCAGTCCCGGCAAGCGATAGCCAGGGCCCAGGCCGTGCCGTTCCAGCACCGCGCGCGCGGCCTGGTCAATCGCCTCGCACGGCACACCGGGCTGCACGGCAGCGAAAGCGGCGCGTTGGGCCTGCGCCTCGATATCCCAGATCCTGCGCTGTTCGTCACTGGCGCGACCGAACACATAACTGCGGGTGATATCGGAGTTGTAGCCCTGCACTGCGCAGCCAGTGTCAATCAACACCATATCGCCTTCGCTCAACACGTCATCTTGCGGCAATCCGTGCGGGAAGGCTGTGGTTGCGCCAAACTGGACGATACAAAAAGTGCTCCCGGTGCTGCCGATCGCCTTGTGGGCCTGATCGATGAAGCGGCGTACTTCGCTGGCGGTAATACCCGGCTCGAGAATGCGCGCGGCGCGGGCTTGCACTTCGAGCGTCATGCGCTTGGCCTGACGCATCAGCGCGAGCTCGGCGTTGGACTTGATCGCCCTGCAGCCGTCGATAATCGGCGTGGCGTCAAGGATATCGGTGGATGGCGCGGCGATCCGCAGTCTGTTCGCCATACCGAACGGGAGAGCCGGATCGATCGCCAGGCTGACGCAACCAGCCTCGCGCAGAATTTCTGCAACCAGTCTGGAGGGACTCTCGTGCTCCTCCCACAGCCGCAGTTCAACATCCATGGTCAGGATCGCTTCAAGCGAGCCTTGCTCGAAAGCCGGACAAACAATGTGCGGTTTGCCATCCTGGGTCAGGACCATCGCGACCAGCCGCTCGATCATGCCCCAACCAATGCCTGTAAAGTAGGACAGGCTATGCCCTGCGCCAACCAACAGCGCATTGGCGCCATTGGAGGACATGAGGGCGCGCGCGCGATCAATTCGGGCGAGCCTTTCGTCGTGCGTTATCGCTGGAGCGACATCGGCCCAGGGACGAATGGCAGCCAGTTCGGCAGCGACAGAGGATCCACCGATCACGCTTCTGGATCGAAGCCGTAGTCCCGGCGGGCTTGCTCGGGCGTGACATAACCATCGCGCAGATCGGCCAGCAGCCGTGCGCGATCCCGTTTCGCAGGATCTCCATATCCTCCGCCGGTGGCGCTGACGAGGCGGAAAGTTTCGCCTTCGACTGCGCGCGCGCCGGTCACCATCGAGTGGGTGTCGATCGAACCGTCCTTGCGCAGGATCTCGGCGCGGTTGTTCGAACCTTCATGTCCACCGGCTAGCCCCCATGGACAAGAGGTGGTCCGCGTCGCCGAATACGTAAGAAACGCTTCCTTCGTCGTCACCCGGTAATCGAGCACAACACCTTTGCCGCCGCGATATTCACCCGCACCGCCGTCTTCGTCGTGCAGCGCATATTGATCGATCTCGAAACCATAGCGGCTTTCGGCAAGTTCGATCGGAATGTTGAACGTTTCGCCGTTGGCCGCACAGAACTGGCCAGAATCGCCGTCGTGATCGATGCCGGCGCCCCAGCCGCCAACCAGCGGTTCGCCCATCACGAACAAGTCGTTGCTGTCCGGCAGCAGCCCGGAAATGAAGGTTGCCCCCACCGTGCGCTGATGGCCGACCGGCAACTTGTGCGGCATCAATGGGGCAAGCGCCTTCCAGATGACTTCGATCGCGCCGAGCAGCGATTCGTAGTAGATCGAAACGGGCGCCGGGCTTCTTGCCGAAAGGATCGTGCCTTCGGGACAGATCACCTCTAGCGCACGGAAACAACCGCCATTGGCCGGGATCTCGGTGTTGGTCACAGCCTTGAAGGTGCAACGCACGCCGGTGATGAGGCCGGCGTAGGACAGATTGATGGGCCCCACTGCCTGCGGGCTGGTGCCGGTGAAGTCTGCCACCATCTTGTCGTCGGTGATCGTGATCCTGACCTTGATGATGAACGGGCCGTTGCCATGGCCGTCCTCTTCGACGACATCTTCTGCGGTGAAGACGCCTTTGGGCAGCTTCTTCAGCTCTTCGCGGGTCATGCGCTCGCCATAGTCGAGCAGGGAGTCCATCGCGGCGAGCAAGTCGGGAGTGCCATATTTCTCGGCCAGTTCTGCGACGCGGCGCCCACCGACGCGACAGGCGGCAACGCCGGCATGCATGTCGCCAATGGTGCTGTCGGGTAGGCGGACATTGGTGCGGATCAGTTCGACCAATGCCTCGTTGATCTGCCCTTCGTTATAAAGCTTGAGGAAGCGCAGATGCAGGCCTTCCTGAAAGATGTCGGTCGATGCGGTGGTGGCGCTGCCAGGATACGTGCCGCCGACCTCGGTCCAGTGCGCCTTGTTGACGGTCCACGCGATGAGCGTGTCATCGACGAACACCGGATAGAGGATCACCACATCCGACAGGTGCGTTCCGCCGCCCTCGTAGGGACAGTTGGTGACGAAAATGTCGCCGGATTTGATCTTGTCCAGCGGCCAGTGTTCCAGCGTGCTTTGCACAGCCGTGTCGAGGGTGGCGAGAAAGCCCGTCACGCCGTTACCTTGTGCGAGCAAATTGCCGCGCGCATCGGTAGCGCCCACCGCAAAGTCGGTGGTTTCATAGATGATGGGGCTCATCGATGTGCGGATCATGGCGTTGAACATCTCTGCGCCCAGAGCGACGATCGCGTCCTTGATGATTTCCTGGGTGAACGGATCGTTGCTCATGAACGTGCTCCTTCGGGCTGGCTGAGATGGACGTGGTAATTGCCGAAGCGATCGATCGTGGCCCGGGTTCCGGGTGGCAATGGCAGCGTGACCGAAGGCTCCTGGATGACCGCCGGGCCGGCAAGAGTCATGCCTGGTTCCAATTTCAGGCCATCGTATATCGTCGCCTTGAGAATGCCATGGATATCGAAATCGACCTGGCGCTTGCCTTTGATCGCATCGCCCACGGCAAGGCCGGTCACCGCACGCTCGGCAATATCGGGCTTGTCCACCTGCACAGTGGCGACAAGGTGAAAATTGACTAGCTGGACTGCGGTGTCGAGCCGGTAAGTGAAGCGCTTTTCATGCGCATCATGGAAGGCGGCGATGGCGTCACTGACCGGTGCCGCGCTGGCAAGCGGAAAGGCGATGCCAACGGTGTGTTCCTGGCCGACATAGCGCAGATCGGCGCGATATTCGAAAAAGGGGGCGCGGCCTTTGCCTTCTTCGGAAAAATCGTTGATCGCCTCGGCCTCGATTTCGGCAAAGACGGCGCGGATGCCGCCAAGACTGTCGGGGCGCAGTTCAGTCAATCTGGTGCGGATGTAATCGCGGCGCAGATCGGTCAGCAACATGCCCCAGGCGGAAAACACAGACGAATTCACCGGAATGATGACACGCGGCACTTTGAGTTCCTCGGCCAGCGCCACCGCATGCATTGCGCCGCCCCCGCCAAACGCCATCAGAGCGAAATCGCGCGGGTCATGGCCCTTGTTGGTCGATACCAGCCGCAGCGCCGTGGTCATGTTGGCATTGGCGATGCGGATCACGCCGCGCGCTAATTCCTGCTTCGACAAGCCAAGTTGATCGCACAACGGAGCGAAGGCGCTATCCACCGCGTCCCAGTCAGGCTCGACTTCGCCGCCGACAAAGCTTGCCGGATCGATCCGCCCGAGCAGCAAATTGGCGTCGGTGGTGGTCGGTCGCGTGCCACCCCGGCCATAGGCCGCAGGACCTGGCCGCGCGCCCGCCGACTGAGGCCCGACATGAAGCTTACCCCCGGCGTCAACCCAGGCGATCGAACCCCCGCCATTGCCGATCTCGACAATCTCCGACACTGGCGTCTGCACCGGATAGCCCGGATTTCTGCTGTCACGCTCGATATAGTAGTCGGTTGAAACCTTGATCTGGCCATCTTCGATCAGAGTGCATTTGGCGGTGGTCCCGCCGATATCCAGGACGATCAGATTGGGCTCGTCGATCTGCCGCCCGAGATAGGCTGCCGCGTAAATGCCGCTGGCGGGACCGGATTCGACCATGGTGATCGGGTTGGCCTTGGCGGCATCAACGGTAGCTATGCCGCCGTTCGACTGCATCATATAAGGCTTTTGCGCAAAGCCTCCCTCGGCCAGACGCAGTTCGAGCCGCTCGATGTAGCGTCGCGCGATGGGCGCGACATAGGCTGAAAGCACGGTGGTGTTGGTGCGTTCGTACTCGCGCCATTCGCGGCTGACCTCGTGGCTTGCCAGCACCGAGACCTCGGGCCAGATGGCGCGGATCGTCGCCACGGTCTGCCGCTCGTTGTCCGGATTCACGTAAGCATGGAGATAGGCAACCGCGATCGCCTCGACGCCTTCGGCGCGAAAGAAGTCAAGTATACCGGGCAAAGGCGCAAGGTCGACGGCCCGGGCTATTTCGCCTTTGAAATTGCTGCGCTCGTCGAGTTCCGCCCGCAGATAACGGTCAACGAACGGGCGCGGCTTCTGGAAATTGAAATTGAACAGGTCCGGCCGGTTGCCTCGCGCGATTTCGATGACATCGCGAAAGCCCTTGGTGGTGATCAGCGCGGTTTTCACGCCCTTGCGCTCGGTCAGCGCGTTGATGACGACGGTCGAACCGTGGGCAAAGAAGTCGAGCGCGGCAGGCGGCAATCCCGCCTTTGCCATCGCGTTCATGACGCCCTGCTCAAACTCTGGTGGGGTCGTGTCCGCCTTTGCCACCTCGACGGCCCCGGGGCGGCCGGTAACCGGGTCAACCGCATAATAGACCAGGTCGGTAAATGTGCCACCGACATCACTTGCTGCACGCACAGGTAGTCTCCCACCGGGCTCTGGACCCGGATCAAATGTGTGTTCTGGTGTCGGAACAGTTCAGGTGCGGGGCACGATGATCGTGTTGCCGATCGGAGTGGCGCCAGCGAAGATACCGCTGGCGTCCAGTCTTTCAGCGTCAGGCGGCGCCATGCTGTATAGGCGGCTCGGTTTCCAACCGAACTGCACTTTGTTGAGCGCGGCCGACTCGGTCGCCTTGTAACAGGCATAAACAGCATCGATGATCGGAACTCCGAACTCCTTCTGCAACTGCGCATAGAACCCGAATTCGATCGTACAGCCCAGGATCACCGCCTCGGCCTTGTCGATTTCGATCGCATCCTTCACGGCTTTTCGGATCGCCGCCTCGGTTTTCTCGGGATCAAGCTGGAATTCATCGACGTGCATTCCCAGCGTGCGGAAGGACGCAAGCTTGTCAAAATAGCCGTAATGGCGAATTCGGTCCTCCATCTGGACCTTCCATTTCTCGACCCCGATCACCACCGAGAAGCGGTTGCACAAGTTCGCAATGATCTGCAGCGCCGAGAGGCAAGGCCCGCAGACGACCGCATCGCCAGAGATTTCGCGCGCCTCGTCAAGCGCCGTGTCGTAGAAGCAGCCGATGGCATAGCCATCGAAGCCCTCGTTTGCGGCGTAGCGCGCGATCTGCGTGACCGGCAGCCAGATCTGGCTTTCGAACACGCGCCATTCGAGATTGGTCAGCCTGATCGGTTCGGGAAGTTTCAGCGAAACGACATGGACTTCCGCATTGGACAGTTTCACCTGCCCGATCAATTCCGCAATGGCTGCGTCATAATCGGGCAGGTTGATAGGATTCACCCACAGAATCTTGAGTGAAGTATCTGCCGGGTTCTCGCGATTGGCCATGTCTGCCATCCCTTGCCTCCGTCAGAACTTCGCTGAAAACTCGATACCGTACGTGCGCGGTTCCGCTGGCTGAACAAAGCCTCCAGAGACGAACTCGGCGTTGTAAGCCTTGTCGGTCAGATTGTTGACAAAGCCCGTCAGACTATAGCGGCCGTTGGCGGTTTCGATCCCGCCGCGCAGGTTGACCAGTTCGAATGCCGAACGCGCGGTGGCGTTTTCCGGGTCCCAAAATTGCTTGCCATGGTATTCCATCTCGGCGCGGCTGAAAAAGTTCAACGTGGTCGAGACCGGGAAGCGATACTGCGCACCCACCGAGCCGCTGTCCCGTGGAATGTAGGGAGCCCAATTTCCAACGTCTGAGCGGGTGAAATTGTACTGCGTTATCTTGCTGTGGGTATAGCCGTAGTTGGCAAAGAAATTGAGATCCTTGATCGGCGAATAAGACGCTTCGATTTCGCCACCGTAGAGATCGACCTTGTCGATATTGACCAGGATTTGCGCACCGACCGCGCCTACGAACACAAAGTAGGATGGATTCTTGTCGGCGGTATAGAAGATGGTGCCGCCGATATGCAGGTGGCCACCAAGCAGGCTGGCCTTGAATCCGCCCTCGGTTGTCGAAGCGCTTTCGGGCTTTGTCAGATCAAACACACCGCTCAGATTGGCTGCCGCTGCGGCCCCAGCCTGGTTGAATTCACCCGAACGAAAGCCGATTCCCCAGTCGGCAAACAAGGTCAGGTCGCGGCTCGGCTTGTAATCGAGCGTGACTTTGGGCTGGGCCTTGCTGAAACTGGCCTCGCGCGAACAGGGCCCCATGGCACTCGATGTGCACCCGGCGGGCACGCCTGCGCTGCTGAGGGGATCGATGATCTGGTGGCGGTGATCATGATCGTAGCGGAATGCCGCCGACGCCTCGAGCGTGCTGGTCAGATCGTAGGACGCGTTGGCATAAAATGCGTAAGTCGAATTGTGATCATGGTCTGCGAGAAACGTCGAAGTCGGGTTGATGGCATTGGTGTATTGCGGCGAATAGTAGATGTCGGTGATGCCAAGGCCTTTGTCATAGCCCGTAGTCGTTGATATGAAGCGGCTGGTTTGCAAATAATAGGCGCCAACCATCCATTTCAGCGCGCCAGTTGACGGCGACGAAATCCGAAAATCATCCTGCCAAGAGCGATCGATTTCGAACTGCGTTTGCGTCCCGTCAACACCATAGCTGCCGAACAGCCCATTGTCGCTGGCGCTGGTGCTGGCCGTATAAGGGAACTGATCGCCCGCCAGATATTCCCGCACCGCGACCCACGAGAACACGTTGGTCACCGTGCCCCAATCTGCCTTGTTCTCAAGTTTCAGCGAAACGTCAGCGATCGACCGTTCATTGTGGCCACGGTTGTTCGCGCAAAACGTGCGGCTGACCGCGTCGGCGTTGGGCGCGGGGCCTCCGAACGGATTGGCGGGGTTGAGAAAGCAGGTGCCGGCAATGAAGTTCGCCGGCTGATACTGGAACTGATCCCCGATTGCGTGCGTATCGGTGTAGCTTGCCCGCAGCTCTGCCGTCAGCGTCGGGGTCAGGAACGCCTTGAGCTCACCACGAAGGTTGCGGTCGTGCATCCAGTCAACTGTCTGGTTAAGGTACGTGTTCCGCAACAAGCCGTCAAAATCGTGGTAGCTTCCGGCAATGCGGAACAGCAGCTTGTCCTTGATGATCGGGCCGCTCACCGACGCCTCGGCACGATAGTCGCCACCATTGCCGGCCGACAGGTCGGCATCGATATGATAGTCGTTGGTTGGCTGCTTGGTTGTGATGACGATTGCGCCACCGATGGCGTTGCGGCCGTAAAGCGCACCTTGTGGCCCCCGCAGCACTTCGATCTGCTGGACGTCGAACAGATCGCTCGTAAATTGGCGGGTCGAGATTTGTTGCACACCGTCGGTTACGACCGCAACCGGGCTTTCGCCGTTACGAACCTGGGATATGCCACGGATGGTGATGAATGAGTTGCCGGCGCTTTGCGATTCGACAATCGAAACGTTTGGCGATGCCGAGATGAAGTTCGAGACATCCTTGATCCGGGCATCTTCTATGGTTTGGCTCGAGAAGGCCGTGATCGACGCCGGAGCGGATTGAAGCCCCTCATCGCGCCGGAGCGCGGTGACAACGATCTCGCTCTTGTCGGTCTGCGCATCTGCCGCCGGCGCAGGCGCAGCGGTTTGTGCATGTGCGCTGGTGGCAATGGCCAGGATGAGCGTTGAGCTGCAGGAAAGAGCTTTTACCGCGTAACGAAGCTTCATGTGACCCCCCTTTGGATCTTGGTCTATAGGGGCAAGGTCGGCCTTCGGAGGGTTAGAGGCAAGCTGCTCCGGAGAGTAGTGTCCCGCCGATTTCAAACCCTTGCGAGCCTACCCATTCGGGTAGGTCAGGCGCGGTTGCCTGGTTGGGAAACCCGCACAGCGGCAAGCGCGTGGGCGCGGCGGTCGACACCGAGCTTCACGAAAATGTTCTTCAGATGAAATTTGACCGTGTGTTCGGTCATGTCGAGAACGCGCGCGATCTCCTTGTTCGTCAGCCCTCCGGCAAGTTCGGCCATGACCTCCTGCTCACGAGGGCTAAGCAGGGCCATTGGGCCCTCTTGTGGTTCGACAGTCGCCGACAGCCGGTCGTCGATGTCGGAAAGGAACGAGGCTTCTACGGGATCGCCGCCGCTGTCCCACAGATCGCGCTTTAATTGTCGGATCAAGGTCGCCAGTTGCGGCTGCTCGACGAAGGGCAGGGCAATGTCGCTATGAGCAGCAATACCCACCGCCGCCCGCAAGTGGACCAGGGTCTGGTAGTCCTGGCCGGCTTGTGCCTCGACGCGGGCGAGCAGCAGAAGCGCGCGAATTTCATAAAAGCGCGCGCCGATGGCCTGGGCGCAGGCGAGCAGATCGCCGGCACGGGTGCGGGCCAGCTTCAGATTGCGCTGGTCATGCCCGAGCAGCCACTCGGTGAGTGCGAAACCGACGTCCTGGTACGGGCGCCAGCACGCAGAATTTTCCCGCCAGCCGCCAACAGGAAATCGTGCGGCAAGCGCCTCTGCCAGAGAGACCGCCACGGGTGAGTTCTCGCTGGCAGAGGCATGGCGCAAAAGGCGCTGTGCGTCGACGATGCTCGCCAGCCGGTCGAGGCCGCGCAGCCGGACGATATCGTTGCCATCCGCGATCACGCGGTTCATCGCCGCGAAGTCCCGAGCCAGCCAAGCAAGCCGGAACCGGCTGTCCAGGCCGGCAGCATAGATTTCGAACCAGCCATCGTAATCGCAGACATGGCGGAATGCGTCGTCCAGATCCTCGGAACTGGTGGCCAGCTTACCGCCGTTCCACAGTTGCACCATGCATAGCAGGATTTCCGCGATCGCCTTCAGGCCGCTGTCCGATCCGAAATTTTCGATCGCCATGGCTTTGGCACGCTGCAGATAGGCGGCCGCGCTGGTTAATTCGCCGCGATAGGCACACGCCATACCCGCATGGAGAAAGCAATAATTGAGACCAAGCACCGAATTGGCCTCGCGCATTCCCGCCATGGCCTTGCGAGCGAAATCTTCGGCACGTTCCAGTTGGCCGATGCACAGATTGGCCACCGCTCCGGCGCAATCGAGCACGCCGCGGGTCAGCCCGTCAGCGTCGGGGAAACGGGCCTGGAAAGTCTCAAAGAACGCGAGAAAACCGGGCTCGACGGTGTTGTCTTCGTATGTGCGAATGAGCACCCCGATGTTGAGAATGTCGCGCTCATAATCATTGAGCGCTGCCCAGTCCGGCGGTGGTTCGGGGATGGCTCGGTCAACCAGATCGAAGGTCGAGCGCGCCTCGCGCAGATGGCCGAGCTTCAGATTGACGTAAGCTTCGGCGATAAGCAAACGGGGGTGCGAAAGGCGCTCGGCGGCTGGAATATATTCGAGCAACTGGTTCAGTTGTCCCATTCCGCCAAACAGGACGAGGCGCCAGCCGCCGGCCCGCTCGACAAGTTCGGAACATCGCACGAAATCACCCGCCAGGCTGGCATGACGCACCGCATCGGCAAGGAGATCGCATTGTTCGAAGGCCATCGATGCACGCAGGTGAAGCGCAGCGATGGCAGATGGGCGACGCTGGCGCAGTTGCGCCTGAAGATATTGGGCAAAGAGATGGTGGTATCTGTACCAGACGGCCTCGGCATCGAGCGGAGCGAGCAGCGATTGCAGCGGTTCAAGCTGTTCCATGATCCGCCAACTGTCGTCACGTCCACGCACCGTGTCGGTGATTTCCAAACTGAACCGTTCGAGGATTGACGTTTCCAGCAAGAAGTCGACCACTTCCTCGCTCAGACCGCGCAGCACCTGATCTGACAGAAAACTCCATAAGTGGCCACCGCGCGTCATCAGGCGGGTCAAGGCATGGGGATCGGCCTGTCCCTGCAAGGTGATCAGGCGCGCCAGTTGCAGGGCGACCGGCCAACCTTCGGTGCGCGCCACCAATGCGTCACGCTCGGCGTCCGGAAGGTCCACATCGAGCACCTGGCGGGACTCTTGCGCCGTAAAACGTAACATGTCGCTGGTGATTTCCACCGCCTCGCCAGAGCCAAGCATTTGAGGCAGGCCGATCTTCGGACCGCGGCGCGTGCTCATCAGGAGTCGGGCGCCATCGGGCAACAGGGGAATCCAGCGTCCGATAAATTCGTCAAGCGCCGGTGATGAGGCTCGATGGTAGTCGTCGAGTATGATGCAGACTGAGGAACCGTTCCGGCCAAGCAGACCCTGCAGGTCACGAATGACGCTGTCGATGGTCACCTCGGTCAGACCACGCTCGGCCTGGGCGCTCAGTCCCTCCAGTTCAAGGCCGGCCATCTCGAGCGAGCGGATCACGCCGATCAGG
>Ga0116226_10003163_pt1 | contig 14510 bp, 8 predicted proteins | sample S1TSphfallax_FD_89692 | JGI IMG/M metagenome (GOLD analysis project Ga0116226, IMG submission 89692) | Host-associated microbial communities from peat moss isolated from Minnesota, USA - S1T2_Fa - Sphagnum fallax MG | ecosystem: Host-associated > Plants > Peat moss > Unclassified | place: USA...
AGGCCAGCAGGTTTTGCGAGCCGCCATACAGCGCGCGGGAGGCGACTATGTGTGATCCAGCTCCAGCTATCGTTGCCAACCCCAGGTGCATTGCAGCTTGCCCACTGGCGGTCGCGATACCGGCAACGCCACCCTCCAGCGCAGCGATGCGTTCCTCCAGCACCGCATTGGTCGGATTGGAGATGCGCGAATACACGTGACCGGCACGTTCCATATTGAATAACGACGCAGCATGGTCGGAATCCTTGAATACGTAGGCGCTGGTCAGGTAAATCGGCGTGGCGCGTGCGCCAGTTGCCGGGTCGGGCGCGGCACCGGCGTGTAGCGCCAGGGTGTCGAAACCGGGATAGTGCGGGCCGCTCATGATGAAATGACCTCTCGTGATAACGAATGAATTGATTGTCCCCAGGCATTTTGCTGTGATGCAGCAATCGTGCTAGCCTGATCGAAGGCCGCATCGTAGCACCGAAAGCAGGTGGTCGCTATCCGGTGGTAGTATTGTCCCTAAGAATTCCCTCAGGGATTGCATGAAAATCCGCTATGAGAAGGGGCGATCTTCATAGGGCAGCGGTATTCTTCATGCGTTGCGTGGAAGCGCTAGATTTTTCTTGGCGCTTAAGCTACATTGCAATGGTAAAAACAAAAAAGTCAGGCGGGATGGAACAATGAAAGTATCCGAAATCCTTCAAGTCAAGGGCAATATCCTGTACACGGTGACGCCTGATACCTCGATGCTCAATGCTGTCAATACGATGGCGGAAAAAGACATCGGTTCGCTGGTCGTCATGGAATTCGGCGAACTGGTCGGCATGCTGAGCTTCCGCGAAGTGATGAAGACGCTGCATCAGAACAAAGGTTCTATCGGCCCGGAAACCGTGCGCAAGCACATGGATGACCACCCGATCACCGTCACTCCCGATACCGAAATCAACGAAGTGCGCCGCCTGATGCTGGAGCGCCATGCGCGTTACGTGCCGGTGATGAATGCGAAAACGCTGCTGGGCGTGATTTCCTTCTATGACGTCGCCAAGGCGGTGCTGGAAGCGCAAAGCTTCGAGAACAAGATGCTCAAAGCCTATATCCGCGATTGGCCTGCCGAAGGCGAAGAGGAATAAAGACGCTGCCATCGCTGGTGCCATGTCTGTACTCCTATCGACGCCAGCACCGATTGCACGCGGATTGGCGCAAATCTTGATGGGCTATGCAGTAGCCCGCGAGTGGCATCGTGATGATGTTGAGCGTGCCGATTACATCCGTATCCTCTTCAACGCGATCCGTGTGGCTGCATTGCCGATGCGTTTACCGACAACAAGGGAAAATTCATGCACATTGCCATCGTTGGCGCTGGTCTCGCCGGTTTGATCTGTGCTCGTCAATTGCAGGAGCAGGGCAATCAAGTGATTGTCTATGAAAAGAACGACGAAATCAGTGGACGGATGCGGACGCGGCAAACCGAATTAGGTGGCTTCGATTTCGGTGCACAATACTTCACCGCCACCAGCCCTGCATTCAAAAAAGCGATCACGGTATGGCGCAAGGCGAAGTGGGTCAGCCCCTGGGAGGGCAAGCTGGTGCGGCTGGAGAGCGGCAGAATCGTCACTGCGGATAGTGAGCAAAGCAAACAGCGCTTTATCGGCGTACCCGGTATGAGTACGCTCGCGCAGCAATTGAGTGCTGGGCTCGATATCCGTACCGAACAAATGGTCAAGCGCATCGAGGCTTTCGGTGATCATCAATGGCTGCTCAAGATTGAAGCCGACACCGTACCCGTTGAAGCCAGCGCGGGGCCTTTCGATGCGGTGATATTGGCGATTCCGGCGGAGCAGGCGGCATCTTTATTGACGGTTGCCCCGAAGCTGGCTGCCGAAGCCGAACGTGCACGTTATGCGCCATGCTGGGCCTTGATGATGGGTTTTCAAGACCCATTGCCATTGAGTTATGACGGCGCGTGGATCAAATCTTCGCGCTTGTCCTGGATTGCGCGTGACGCCTCCAAGGAACAACGGCGTGCCGGAGAACACTGGGTAGCACACGCCAGCGCCGATTGGAGCATCGAACATTTCGACGACGATGATGAACGTGCCAAGGAGAAGCTGCTAAAAGCCTTCCACGATGCGACCGGTTCTTTCGTGCAGCCGATCTATGCGACCGTGCATCGCTGGCGTTACGCGCAGGCCGTGCATACAATCGCTGGTAATTGCCTCTGGGATGCAAACTTGCGCATCGGAGCCTGTGGCGATTGGTTCGAGGCTGGCCTAGAGGGTAGCGGACGCGTTGAAAATGCCTTCCTGAGCGGCACTGCAATGGCTGAAGCCTTGCGGCTGGCAGTGCATTGATCTAACCGCTGATTAAAAGTTGCCTCAGCCAAACATTGCACAAGTTTGGCTTAGCGATGCCCACAGTATCGGATTTTGCAACTTGTTTTGCTACAATTGCATCTTTCTGGGCGTAGGCTAGACTACGTTACGTCCAATCAACTTTCTTATCCTCGCAATGAGCCAATCCAGCCAATTCAGTTTGCTTAGACAACGCCGCTTCGGGCCATTTTTCTGGACCGAATTTCTGGGAGCGTTTAACGATAATGTCTTCAAGACATCATTGCTGACCATTCTCACCTACGATGCAATCAACTGGACTACTTCCAATGTCGGCATTCTGAATCAAGTGATTCCTGGCCTGTTCATTTTGCCGTTTGTGTTTTTCTCCGCAACATCGGGACAGCTGGCAGATAAATTCGATAAGGCGCGCCTGACACGCTACGTCAAGATACTGGAAATTGCGATCATGCTGGTGGCGGGAGTTGGGTGGATGACGCACACGCTTTGGCTATTGATTGCGGCGATTGCGGGCATGGGAATTCATTCAGCAATGTTCGGGCCAGTCAAATACGCCTATCTGCCTCAACATTTGCAACCTGAGGAATTGGTTGGTGGCAACGGCTTGGTGGAAATGGGAACCTTTGTCGGCATCTTGCTGGGTGAAGTGTTGGGCGCAGTTTTAGTAGTGCAACCGTCTTGGGGAATAGAAATGGTGGCGGGCGGCACAATCGTGTTTGCTGCTTTAGGTTGGTTAAATAGCTTGCGTATTCCAGTTTCGCCTGCGCCAGAACCTGACCTGAAAATCAATTGGAATCCGTTTTCTGAAACGCTACGCAATCTTAAGTTTTCGAGCAAAAATCGCACAGTGTTCCTGTCCCTGCTCGGCAACTCCTGGTTCTGGTTTTATGGCGCAATCGTATTGGCGCAATTTCCATTGTTTGCGAAGGAGTACCTGCATGGCGATCACTACGTATTCGTGCTGCTGTTGACGGTGTTTTCGCTCGGCATCGGTGCTGGTTCCTTGTCTTGCGAGTCTCTGTCGGGTCACAAGATTGAAATCGGTCTGGTGCCATTTGGTTCTATTGGGCTGTCGGTGTTCGGTATAGATTTGTATTTCTCCAGTACCGGCTATACCAATACGCATCTTGTCGATATCGCTGGTTTCTTGCAGCAAAGCGGTAGCCTGCATATTCTGTTCGATTGCGTAATGATTGGCGTATTCGGCGGTTTCTTTATCGTGCCGCTGTTTGCATTGATTCAAACACGCTGCGATCCTAAGCATATCTCTCGCACTATTGCTGGTATGAACATCATGAATAGCCTGTTCATGGTGGCTGCGGTAGGGTTGGCACTCGTGATGATCAAATTGGGCCTGAATATTCCACAAATGTTCTTGGTAACGGCCATATTGAATGCGCTGGTCGCTATCTATATCTTCTCGCTGGTGCCGGAATTCCTGCTGCGTTTCGTCGCCTGGATATTGATCCACACTATTCACCGCGTGCGTGGTGTCGATACCAATCGTATCCCTGAGGAGGGGCCGGCTGTCTTGGTGTGTAACCATGTCAGCTATGTCGATGCCTTGGTGATTCTGGCAGCAAGTCCACGTCCGATCCGCTTTGTCATGGATCACCGCATCTTCAAGGTGCCTGTGTTGTCCTGGCTGTTCCGCGCCGGTAAAGCGATCCCGATTGCCCCGGCCAAGGAAAATGAAGCTCTGATGCAAAAGGCTTATGACGATATCGCCCAGGCATTGAGCGATGGCGATTTGGTCTGCATTTTCCCGGAAGGTAAGTTGACCAGAACTGGTGACATCAATGAGTTCAAGGGCGGCATCGCCAAGATCATCGAACGCTCGCCTGTTCCGGTTATTCCGATGGCGCTGCGTGGCCTGTGGGGTAGCTTGTTGACGCGCGGAGAAGGGAATCCATTCGAGCGTTCCTTCCGCCGTGGCCCATGGTCGCAATTGTCGCTGGCTGTGGGGGAGGTCATGCAACCCAACGATGTCAGTCCTGAGCTGTTGCAGCAGAAGGTATCTGCTTTGCGTGGCGACTGGAAATAGCAAGAACTGAAGCGACAACAACCAACGCCGCCGCGCCATTTACGTGATGGTATCGGCGGCGTTGGTTTTTTCTGGACGCAGCGAGACTTCTTCAGCCTGAATTTGTGGCGCGATGGTTGGTAGCGTCAGCACGAAAGTCGTACCGTGGCCAACCTCGCTGGATACGCGGATGCGTCCGCCGAGCAGACCAGTTACGATGTTGTGCGTGATGTTCAGGCCCAGGCCAGAGCCGCCTGCACCAAGCTTGGTGGTAAAGAACGGGTCGAAGATACGACTCAAATTGGCTGCGGGAATTCCGATGCCGTCATCCTTCACCGTCAATTCGACGCTACCTTCATGATTGGAAATCGCCGATATCGAGACAGTACCTGTTGCGCGATCTTCAAACGCATGCACCAACGCATTGCTGACCAGATTCGTCACCACCTGACCAAGCGGGCCAGGATAGCTGTCCAAGGTTAGTTCTGGCGGGATTTTTTGATCGAACACGAAAGACGTCTTCTTCAGCATTGGAGACAGCGTTAGCAAAATTTCGGAAATAACTTCTGACAGTGAGAATATCCGGCGTTGCGAACTGGTCTGATCCACTGCCACCTGCTTGAAGCTGGTCACCAGATTGGCTGCACGATAGAGGTTACGCACCAGGATATCTCCAGCCTTACTGGCGTCGTTGAAGTAGCCTTCCAGTGTTGAGCGTTTCATCCCATTGCCGTTCAGGTAGCTGGTAGTAAGCGTGCGGGTTTGATCGACAAGTGTGCTGGCCACCATCAGGCTGTTGCCGATAGGTGTATTCAGTTCATGCGCGATACCGGCGACCAGCGAACCGAGCGCTGCGAGTTTCTCACTGCGTACCAATTCTTCCTGCGCCATGTTCAGGGTTGCCAATGTAGTGGCCAGTTCGCGGTTGGTTTTTTGCAGTTCATCGGTACGTTCGACTACGCGTTGTTCCAGGTTGGAATTCAACTCCAGAATTTCTTTTTCGATGCGACGCGTTTCGGTGACGTCTTCGCAGGCGACGATGGCGAAATCTTCGTTTTCCAGTGCGAAAAGATGGGCTGACAATTGCACCAGTACCTTGCTGCCATCGCCTCGTATCATCCAAGCTTCACGTTGTTCGATGTATTGTTTTACTCTTAATTCATTCAAGATCGCTTCGCGGATGTCCAGATTGTCATACATGCCCAATTGCGCGGTCGTACTGCCGATCACGGTGTCTCGCGTGCGGACAAATAGTCGCTCGAACGCACTGTTGATATCCTTGACGATATTGTCTCTGGAGAACTGCGTGAGAAACATGGCAACGGGCGATGACTGGAAGATCGTCGAGAAGCGCTGTTCGCTGGTACGCAAGGCTTCTTCGGCGCGTTTGCGTTCCAGCTCTGCCGACGCACGTTCGCTGAACACTTGCAATAGCGAGCGCACCAGATCTGGGTTGCCCATTGGCTGCCGATGCATCACCACCAGGACGCCTATCGGCTTGCCTTCAACGTCACGTAGCGGCGCGCCGCCGTAACTATCCCAACCCTGTATGCTGACGTCCTCGTCATTGGGGAATTTCTTTTGCAAATTGTTCGGGAAGATGCAAATCTCGCCGGTCAGCGTAAATTCACTCGGTGCGCCAGATATCGGGAATTCAAAATTCTTCGCTTGCTGGCCGAATTCATAGACGGCGATCGTGCGAATCCGATCCGGCGCCTCCAGCATACGCAGGCCGATAAACACACGGTCTGCACGCGTTGCCGATGCAAGGTCTGTTACCAGCAAATCGAAGAAGGATTCACCTGCGATTTCCTGTGTACCTTGCGCCAGCCGCAATAGCGCGCGATCCATCTCGGCCTTTTGTTCTTCCAGCAGACGCTGATCGGTCACGTCGCGAATGACGGCCAGCATGTAGAGATCGGAGCCAACGGCGAAGATGGTCGCGTTCGAGATGCAGTTGCGCAGCTCGCCATTCTTGGTGCGCATCGTCCACGGGAAGTCGCGCACCATCTTGTACATGTTGAGCTGGCCGATCAGGACATCGTTTTCTTCCGGGTATGCCCACAGATTCAATGCAATTGCATTCTTGTTTTGCCATTCCTCACGAGTGAAACCAGTATTCTTCTCGAACGTCTGATTAACATCGAGGAACACGCCGTCGCTCACGCGCGTGATCGATACCGAGTCAGGGTTGCACTGGAACGCACCGGCGAACTTGGCTTCTGACAGCCGTTGCGCATCTTCGGCGCGGCGCTTCTCGGTAATATCTTCCGCCATCGACAGCAAGCGCCCGGTATGACCGGATTCATCGTCGATGTGCGTATTACTCCATTGGCAGATGATGAGCGTGCCGTCAGCACGGATGTTTTCACCGATGTTGCGGCTGGCACCACCACCGGTCAAAGTCATGATCACGTTTTCGTGTGTATCGCTATCGGGATCGGTGTTGATGAAGCTGCCGGGCTTGCCGATGGCTTGCTCACGTGTATAACCGAAGATATGTTCGGCTGCGGCATTCCATTCGATCACACGATGGTTGCTATCCCACTCGATAATCGCAATCGGGCTTTGCTCCACCAAGGCGCGGAAGCGCGCTTCGCGTTCGTGCAATTCCTGTTCGACCTTTTTGCGTTTGTCGATGTCGAGTTCCAATTCGTGATTTTTCTTGTCTAGTTCATCGAACAGCGTACGCAAGCTGATGCGCGTAGCTTCTAATCGGCGACTCAATAAACCGATTTCATCGAGACGGTTCCAGGTGAAGGGTACGGACAGTTCGCGGTCGGCCAGACGTTCGGCACCTTTTCCCAAGCGTTGCAAGGGGCTGACCAAGCGCTTTTCCAGCAGGATCAGGATCAATACGATAGACAGCACGATCTGCGCCGCCAGCGCCGTCAACTGTTGTTTCATGCTGTTCAGCATGATCGCACGCAGACGGGTACTGCCGACTTCGATCTTGACCGAACCGATGGCGCTGCCGCGATAAGTGACAGGTTTCTCCGTGGAGGCGGTATAGCCGATGCGCCGCTCGGGACGCACATCCTTGACGAACACGCCAAGTGCTGTGTCGCGTACTTCGATGCTGATGATGTCTTCATTGCGCATCATCATCGCATCCATCAAGGCGCGACCGCTTTCGGTATTGATATTCCACAGCGGTTCTTGCATACCGTTGGCCAGAACGTCGGCGTTTTGCTCCAGCAGCTCCTGCGTACGCGTTTGTACATCGCGTGCGTAGACCGCAAACCAGGAATAGCCACTAATTAAGAGGGCAGGGACGAGCAAGCCAAAGACCACGACCAGCACTATTGCGCGCCGTAAGGTCAAGGTCTGCTTGATCATTGAGTTTCCTATTGAGGAGTGGCCATAACAGGTTCAGGCTATCAGTTTTTTGGTGCCGACGTTTTCAACCAATCGCCTAGCAGTTCGGCATTCATTGGACGTGCAAACAAATAACCTTGTGCCAGCTCACAGCCTAGCTCATGCAGGATTTGCGCCTGCCGTTCGTCTTCTACACCTTCTGCAATGACACGCAGACCGAGGTTGCGGCCCAGTTGAATCACCATCTCGGCAATACTGCTACCGCGGGTTGATGAGGTGATTTCAGTGACGAAAGCGCGATCGATCTTGAGCTTATCGACATTCAGGCGTTGCAAGTAGCTGAGTGAGGAGAAACCGGTGCCGAAGTCATCAATCGCAATGCTGACACCGGTTTCCTTGATGCAGGCCAAGAGCTTGATCAATAAATCCGGCTCTTCCATCGCCATCGATTCCGTGATTTCCAGTTCGACGAAAGCAGGCGGCGCCGCGGTATCGCGTAACGCACGTATCAGCGTATCGAGGAAGTGCGGATGGCGGAACTGCACCTGCGATACGTTGATCGACATCATGAAGTCGGTGTGACCTAGCGCGTGGATACGCACCAGTTCGCGGCAGGCTTCCTGCATGACCCATTCGCCGAGTTCAACAATCAGGCCAGAGTATTCCGCAATCGGAATAAAGCGATCAGGCGAGATAAACGTGCCGTCTGCCGTTTTCCAGCGCAGCAGGGCTTCCGCGCCGACTGTGCGACGCGTCGCCAGATTCACTTCAGGCTGATAGACGACGAACAATTCGCCGGACTCAAAGCCCGCACGCAATGCATACATCATGCGTACACGTTCCCGGATATCGACGCCCATGCTGCGCGAGAAGTAGAAGTGTCCGGCACGCTGACTCAACTTGGCGCGCTTCAATGCGATGTCGGCATCTTTCAATGCATCGGCACCGTTGCCTTCGTAGTCGCCAAGACGGAGCAGGCCGACGGTGGCAGAAAGCTGTACATCCTGACCATCGATCTTGAACGGGGTATCGAACTGATCCAGCAAACTCTTTGGATTGACCTGATCGTTGTGACCCAGCACGCCAAAGGTGTCCCCACCAACACGTGCCAAGGTCAGATTGCCGCCGAGGTTCACTTGCAAGCGCGATGAAATTGCCAGCAATAGCAAGTCGCCAAACTTGTGGCCGAGTGCATCGTTGGTTTCGGCGAAGTGGTCGATATCTACCAGTGCCAAGGTCATGTCGGCTTTGACAGGGCTATCCAGAATCTCGTTCAACAACTCCAGCAGGCGTGTGCGATTCGGCAGCTTGGTTAGCGTGTCATAGAACGCAAAGTTGTGCAGGCGCGTGACCAATTCCACGTTGTCCAGTCCGACCGAGATGTTGCTGCAAAACACTTCCAGCAGACGCCGGTCGATTTCTGAGAGCGGCGCGCCGGTATTCAGGAAGGCTGCATAGTCGCGCCCCGCCTTGCCGATAAAAAAGAGGGCGGTGTAATCCTGCTCATAAATATTGCAACGCTCGTGCAGCGCGCGAACCAGGCCGGACTGTATCCGCCCGTCATGCACTTCGCTGATCGGCTTGTTGATCAGGCTGCGATAATGGCCTGCGGCGGCAATCACGATCAGGCTGGTGTTGTCGCCTTGTTGGTCTTCCTGAGCGCACAACAAACCTTCCGGTTGCAGGCTTAACAGACCGGCAATCTGCGTGATTACGCCTGCTGCGAAATTTTCCAACCCATGTTGTGCCATCAACGCAGTACTAGCGCGCACGATCAAGTCCAGGCCACGGCGGCTGGCATTGATGGCGCGGATTTGCTCGTACGAGCGAATGGCTGCAGTCACCGTCGTGAACAGCTTGATGCGGGTGAGTTCGGATTTGGTCTTGTAATCGTTGATGTCGAAGTCGCGGATCGCATCGATCTCCGGTGCATAACCCGGTTGTCCGGTACGCAGGATGATGCGGGCTTCTGACATCTCCAGTGTTTCACGGATGTAGCGCACCAGCTGCAGCCCGGCGTCTTCCTGTTCCATCACGACGTCCAGCAGGATTACGGCGACGTCCAGCTCCTGCTTGAGCAACTCGCGCGCTTCGGCAGCGGAATAGGCGTGCAGGAATTCCAACGGACGGTTTTGCATCTCCAGATTGCCGAGCGCAAAGGTCGTAGCGGAGTGCACATCGGCGTCATCGTCGATGATCATCACACGCCACACATTCTTTTCGGCGTGCGGCGTTGCGGCATTGGGTGGCCCGGCCTCTTCCAGAAAGACAATATCGTCTTCGGGTGGGTTGCTCGGTATGGTCATTACGCCTCCAGAGAATTTTTCCCATTGCCATATTCTTATGGAGAAATAGTATATAGGTATCCACAAGAAATGTTCCAGAATAAACGGACACTAATGTGTAATGTTGTTAGGGATGCTACATTTGATGTTGCATGCCTGTTGAGGGCATGCATTCTCGCCAATTGATGTTATTTGAAGCGAACCAGCAGATACCGGCATTTGCACTGGTAAAATTGTCAAAATCCATTCGCTCGTCTATCCCATATCATGTCCGGCAATACTTTCGGTACGCTCTTTACGGTAACTACATTTGGTGAATCGCACGGCCCTGCCATTGGTTGTGTGATCGATGGTTGTCCCCCGGGACTTGAATTGTCCGCAGCCGATATCCAGCCTGAACTGGATCGACGCAAGCCCGGTACCTCGCGCCATGTAACGCAACGGCAGGAGTCGGATACGGTGGAAATCCTGTCCGGTATCTATGAGGGTAAAACCACCGGTACGCCGATTGCCTTATTGATACGTAACGAAGACCAGCGCAGCAAGGATTACGGCAACATCGCCGAATCCTTCCGTCCTGGTCATGCCGATTACACCTACTGGCACAAATACGGCATTCGCGATCCGCGTGGTGGTGGCCGTTCGTCGGCGCGGTTGACGGCACCCGTGGTGGGTGCGGCGGCAATTGCCAAGAAATGGCTACATCAACAGTTCGGCACGACGTTCATCGGCTGCATGAGCCAACTCGGAGAAATCTCAATCCCGTTCGAGTCCTGGGAACATGTGCCAAACAACCCATTCTTCGCCGCAAATAACAGCATCCTGCCGCAGCTCGAAGCATATATGGATAATCTGCGCAAGGACGGCGATTCCTGCGGTGCGCGTATCGACGTGGTTGCACGGAATGTGCCAGTCGGCCTTGGCGAGCCTCTGTATGACAAGCTCGATGCCGAAATTGCTTACGCCATGATGGGTATCAACGCCGTCAAAGGCGTGGAAATCGGTGCAGGCTTTGCCAGCATTGCCCAACGCGGCACGGTACATGGTGATGAATTGACGCCGCAAGGCTTCGCCACCAATAACGCTGGTGGCATTCTCGGTGGTATCTCGACCGGGCAGGACATCACGGTATCGATTGCGATCAAGCCAACATCGAGCATTCGCACACCACGTCATTCCATCGACAAAAACGGCAACGCGGTCATGGTTGAGACCTTTGGTCGTCACGACCCCTGCGTCGGCATCCGCGCAACACCAATCGCCGAAGCCATGTTGGCGCTGGTGTTGATGGATCACGCCTTGCGTCATCGTGCGCAATGCGCGGACGTGGAAGTGACGACACCGCGCATCGCTGCACAAAAACCGGCTTAAGAAAGAGCACATGCAAGCAGATGTGTTCGATTTGTTGTTGGCTGGTTTGGTATAGGCGCATCGTCCGTGGTGCAACGTCCCTGGCCTGAACAAGCTTTCAACTTCGCGTTTTTCTTCTTTGGGTACTACGCCTACCTGGGCGCATTCACGCCCTATGTGAGCCTGTATTTCGCCAGCAAGGGCATGGACGCGGCAGAAATCGGCGTCCTGATGTCGTTGATGCAGATCACCCGTATCTTTGGCCCGACGCTATGGGGTTGGGTTGCCGACCGCAGCGAGCGCCGTGTACGTGTACTGCGTATCACTGCCTTTGCTGCGTTGACTGCGTTTGTCGGGCTGTTTGTCGGTAATACCTTCCTGCAATTCTTTGTGGTGATGGTGTTGCTAAACGGTAGCACCAGCGCGCAGGCACCGTTGTCGGAGGCGCTGATGTTGTCGGAAATGCATGGTGATCTAACGCATTATGGTCGCTTGCGCCTGTGGGGCTCGGTCGGTTTTATTTTCGCGGTCACGGTCGGCGGTAAATTGCTGGATCAGGTTGGCGTCGCGCATATGCCCTGGCTGGCTTGGGCTTTGCTGGGATTGGTGCTGATTGCCAGCCTGCGTCTGCGTGAATCACCCCATGCGCAAGTACATCGCGAGCGCCCATCCGTCGTCAAACTGGTGATGCGACGCGAAGTAATCAGTTTCTTCACTTCGACGATGATGATGGTGGCATCGCATTCGGCGCTGTATGTATTTTATTCGCTGTATCTGGAGCAGATCGGCTATAGCAAGACGGTGATCGGGCTGATGTGGTCGCTCGGTGTGGTTGCAGAGATCGTCTTCTTCTATTATCAGGCCCCGATCTTCCGCCGTTTTGGCGCGAAAACCTTGATGCTCGCCAGCCTCGTGATCGCCGTCGTGCGTTTTGCGATGATTGGCGCCTGTGCACAATCGCTGGCCTTGCTATTGTTCGCACAACTCCTGCACGCAGCGACCTTTGCTACACATCACTCTTCGTCCGTGCTGACGATGCAACGCTGGTTCTCCGGCCCTTTGCAGGCGAGCGGGCAGGCGCTGTATTTCAGTATCTCTTATGGCCTCGGCGGCTCGCTTGGCGGCATGCTGCTCAGTCTGTTCTGGCACGACTCCGATGGGCATGCGGTGTTTTACGCAGCATCCGTCATGGCTGCTGTCGGATTTCTTGCTGCGATCCTATCATTTCACTGGCAAAACAGTAGAGATGATATGCAGAAAATATCGGCGTAATACGCATGCAATATCACTGGGTGGTCGTTGCACAACGCTCTGCCCAGTTTTTCTTAGGGTTGCCTAACACCTTGTAATTAAAGGCATTTTCCTGTTTGTGCGGATGCTGACGCGGCGCACAAATATGGCATAATAAAAAATCCCTCTCACCATTTCTGTGCCGCGAGGCACGCTTTGATCCATGGCTCAAACGCTCTATGACAAACTCTGGGAGTCGCACGTAGTTAATACCAGCGACGATGGCACCACCATTTTGTATATCGATCGGCATCTGGTGCACGAAGTCACCAGCCCGCAAGCGTTTGAGGGACTAAAACTAGCCGGGCGCAAGCCATGGCGTATCAGCGCCAATCTGGCGGTGGCTGATCACAATGTGCCGACGACCGACCGCGCACAGGGCATCGCTGATGCAACTTCGCGCCTGCAGGTGGAAACGCTAGATCACAATACCAAGGAATACGGCCTCACTTATTTCAACATGCGCGACAAACGCCAAGGCATCGTGCATGTGATCGGGCCAGAGCAGGGCGCGACATTACCGGGCATGACGGTGGTTTGCGGCGATTCGCATACCTCCACACACGGCGCATTCGGTTGCCTCGCCCACGGCATTGGCACCTCCGAAGTCGAACACGTGCTGGCGACGCAGACGCTGCTGACGAAGAAATCGAAGGCGATGTTGGTGCAGGTCGATGGCGCTGTACGTCCCGGCATCACAGCCAAGGATATCGTGCTGGCTATCATCGGCAAAATCGGCACCGCTGGCGGTACCGGTTATGCGATTGAATTCGGCGGCAGCGCGATTCGCGCATTGTCGATGGAAGGACGTATGACGGTCTGCAACATGGCGATTGAAGCCGGTGCGCGCGCTGGCATGGTTGCTGTCGATGATACAACCATCAATTACGTCAAAGGCCGCCCATTTTCGCCGGTCGGCCCGCATTGGGATCGCGCCGTTTCCTATTGGCGTACCTTGCATTCCGATCCGGGTGCGAAGTTTGATCTCGTCGTTACCTTGAATGCTGCGGAAATCTCGCCGCAAGTGACTTGGGGTACTTCGCCAGAAATGGTGGTGCCGGTTGATGGTCGCGTGCCAGATCCTGACAAGGAAAAGGATTCGGTCAAGCGTGATGCAATGGAAAAGGCACTGGTTTACATGAACCTGAAGCCGAACACAGCGATGACAGATATCCGCATCGATAAGGTATTCATCGGCTCTTGCACCAATTCCCGCATCGAAGATTTGCGTGCAGCAGCGGCTGTGGTGCGCGGCAAGTTCCGTGCATCGAACGTGCTGCAAGCCTTGGTGGTGCCGGGTTCCGGCTTGGTCAAGGAACAGGCCGAACGCGAAGGGCTGGATCGCATCTTCAAGGATGCCGGTTTTGAGTGGCGCGAACCGGGTTGTTCGATGTGCCTGGCGATGAATGCGGACAGGTTGGAGCCGGGCGAGCGTTGTGCATCGACATCGAACCGCAATTTCGAGGGACGTCAGGGTGCTGGTGGGCGTACACATCTGGTCAGCCCGGCGATGGCTGCTGCGGCTGGCATCGCTGGTCACTTCGTTGATATTCGCGGCATCTGACGCGCAGAACAATTCAGGAAGACTTTCATGAACAAATTTACTCTTCTCGATGGTTTGGTTGCGCCGCTCGATCGAGCGAATGTCGATACCGACGCCATCATCCCCAAGCAATTTTTGAAGTCGATCAAGCGTACCGGCTTTGGCCCGAACCTGTTCGACGAATGGCGTTATCTCGACCATGGCGAACCAGGGCAAGACAATAGCAAGCGTCCGTTGAACCCGGACTTCGTGCTGAATCAACCTCGCTATCAAGGCGCGACTATCCTGTTGACGCGCAAGAACTTCGGCTGTGGCTCATCGCGTGAACATGCGCCATGGGCGTTGGAACAATACGGTTTTCGTGC
>Ga0116226_10003164_pt1 | contig 14508 bp, 8 predicted proteins | sample S1TSphfallax_FD_89692 | JGI IMG/M metagenome (GOLD analysis project Ga0116226, IMG submission 89692) | Host-associated microbial communities from peat moss isolated from Minnesota, USA - S1T2_Fa - Sphagnum fallax MG | ecosystem: Host-associated > Plants > Peat moss > Unclassified | place: USA...
ACCCCCGTCAATGAAACTGGGGCGCGAGGAAGGATGCGTTAGGCAACGCTCACGCATCCTACGACATCGTGGCTCTCTCCAGCCATGTCCCGGATCCATCCGCGCGATGCAGGGAAGCGCCGGGGGGTTTGGGGGGTTTGGGCGGACACTAGGCGGCGTATACGCCGCCCCGCCCAAACACACTCCCCCCAATCTTGTTTCTGTCTACAAGAGTCTTCCTTATCCGGTTGATTGGCGCGGCAGCCACAATGCCGCGATGCCGCCCGTACCTAGACAAAGGGCGAACAGCATAAAGGGCAGGCCGATTCCATAACCCGCCGAAACGCACCAGCCCACCAGGTAAGTCGCCGCGAACCCGGCTGTGTTGGCAAGCGAACCCGCCAAGGCGAGGCCGGCGGCGGCTGCAGGGCCTGAAAGAAAGGTCGTGGGCACCACCCATAACGGCGGAATTGCCCCAAGGATTGCTGCATTGGCCGCCGACAAAAGCGCCAACTGCACCGCCAATCCCGCGTCGGATGAAACGGCATAGGCAAGTAGGGCCGCGCCGCACAGCATCGGGATGGCGATATGCCAGCGCCGTTCCTGATGCCGATCGGAATGCGCGCCGATGGCAACCATCGAGAGCGCCGCTGCAATCTGCGGCAGCGCACTCAGCGCGCCGATAGTGAGCGGATCGGTGACGTGATGCGACCGGATGATGCTCGGCAGCCAGAAAGCGATGGCGTAAAGGCCGAGCAGGATTGCCGCGTCGATAAGGCCAATAAGCCAAATGCGGCGATCCGTAAGGCTTTCCCGAACGGCTTGGGGCGCGCCGGGGCGCGCTTGGGCCGCCAGCAGGCGGGTGACCCAGGCGCGCTCGCCGGGCGAGAGGAACTGCGCATCCCGAGGCCCCGCTGGAAGAAAGGCCAGGATCAGCGCGCCCAGAATGATGGGGGGCAACGCCTCCAGCGCAAACAGCCAGCGCCAGCCTTCGATTCCCCAAAGACCGGCGCATTTGCTAAGGATCAGCCCGGAGAGCGGCGCGCCGATAATGCTGGCCGCGGGTATACCCAGCATGAACAACGCCACGATGCGGCTGCGGTAGTTTTCAGGAAACCAAAGTGACAGATAAAACAGAACCCCCGGCATGAAACCGGCTTCCGCGCAGCCGAGCAGGAAACGCAGCGTATCGAACGCAGCGGTGGTGGAGATCCCTGCAATCAGGGCGGTGGCGATCCCCCAACTGATCATGATGCGCGCCAGCCAAATGCGCGCGCCGAGCCGGACCAGGATTACATTGCTGGGAATCTCAAGCAGGATATAGCCGATGAAGAAGAGGCCTGCGCCCAGGCCGAAGCTTGCTTCGCTCCAATGCAAGTCCGCCAGCATGGGTGCCTTGGCGAAGGCAATGTTGACCCGATCGATATACGCCGCGAGAAAGGCCAGGGCGAGGAGAGGCACAGTGCGCCATACGATTTTCCGCCAGGTTGCGTCTGCGTCTTGCGGGATCGCGTCGGCCGCCGCGGTTGGTCCGTGCATGGCAATCAGCCGCCGATTTCGGGTATGCGGCCGGCCTGCGCGATGACCGTGCCGGCGCCGAAAATCGGCCGGTTTCGATCGCCCGAAGTAAGCGGACCCACGGTGCGGATGCCGATTTGGCCGGCGGTTCCGGGCGAGGCAGATGGTTCGGGCACGACTGGGGTTCCGGTCAATCCGTTAGTATGTGTACAAATGATGCCCGCGCGCGTCCGTCCCGGCAAGAGGTAACGCGCGCCAATCCACCGCCTTGGCCCACGCATGTGAAAGCCCCCCCGGCGCCCCCTAAAGAAGCAAAAGTTCTTTGCTTCTTTCTTTCAAGAAAGAAGACCTTTCTTGCTTTCTCTTGAAAAATAAAAGACTTTTGCTTCTCACGCGCTCTCTGCGGTCAAGCCAATCTGTTGTGCCGCGCGAGGCGTGAGCCCGCCCAGGGGTGGCACCAACGCCACGGTACGGCTATGCATGCCGTATACGTCATGGGGCCGCATTATGCAGACACAAACCATTTCCACAACCGTGACGACGAGCGTTGTGCTCGATGCCGGCCACTATGGCCACGTCCTGACGGTGGCTGCGTCGGGCCAGGTGGCACCCAATGCCGCCGGGGCTGACGGCATTGCCGGCCCGTCTACGGCCAGCTGGGCAGCCCCTATGGCGACAGTACGATCGTATTGGCCGGTCACCTTGCGGGCACACTGTCCGGCGTCGGCACCAGCATTGCGAGCATTACGACTTTTGTCGAAGACGCATCGGCGCACTGGACGCTGAGCGGTTCGCTCACCGGCACCGGCGCGCTGGATATCGGCGCCGATGCCAGGATGACGCTGGATGGGGCTTCCAGCATCGCCACCATCGCCTTTGGCGCGGGCGGCTATGGCACGCTGACACTGGACAAGCCGTCTTTCGTAACCAGCGCGCTGGCAGGCTTCAACATCGGCGACAAGATCGAATTGTCCGGTATCCAGGCGTCGTCGTTCACGTTCCGTCACGATAGGCTTACGCTGTTCAATGCGAGCCACAAGGTTGTCGATACGATGCAGTTCGCCGGCCCGCTGAGTGCCGCCGATGTTTTTGTATTTACGGAAGGCAGGACGACCGACATCGTCTATTCCGGTCCGGGCCATGCGGCCTTGCCGGATGAGTGGCTGCACGCCGGGCTGGTGAATTCTTAGAAAGGTAGCGTGTTCTTTTCTGAAGAAAAGAACCAAAAGACTTTTACGTCTCCGCAGCTTCCAAGATCGAGGCCCCAACGCTTGAGGATTGGGCCTCGGTCTATCCGCAAGCGCCAGACATAAGAGTCCTTTGCTTCTTTTCTTCAGGAAAGAAGGGCTTGCCTTACCCTTGCAGCCCACAGCGCTTCAGCAGGCCGAAAAAATCCCGCAACGCCGACTGCGCAGTCGCCGGGTCGTTGATCCCGGCCACGAAGCGGGACAGAAAATCAGGCTGCTTCAGCAGCGCAAGAACACGCGCCCGCGCCATCGTCAGCGCCTTGCCGTCCGGAAGCAGCCCTGAGTCACAGAAGCGCAACAGCCGCCAGGCCCGGTCACGCAAATGGCTGTCGGGCTGGTCAAGTTTTTCAATGATCCGCTCGCCGATCACGAACTGCTCCAGCAAGCTGTCGATATGCTCGGTGATGGCGCCCTTCATCCCCGGCGAAAAAGGCGAGGCGGCCATCGCGTGATATGCGGCGGTCGCGCAGGCCATGCGCTGTTTCGGTTCGAGGTTCCTGCGGCAGAACGCGTCGAACCCTGTCGCGTTCAGCACCAGCGCCGCCACCTCCTCCATGTCCGCCAGATGCTCGCCGGCCAGGTCGCAGCGTGCCGCGTCGGCCAGGTACAGCACGCCGCTCGCCCTATCGGGCATCGCCATGAACACCGCCCGGATGGCGGCGCGGCGGCCCGGCCGGCCGCCGTGCTCCATCATGCGCGCGGCGCGTAGGGTGAGCGCCTGCGCCGTCTCTGCCCCGCAGTGCTGGCCGGAAGACGACACCACGCGGGCAATGATCTTGCGCAGTTCTGCCGGTTCCTGCTCGGGGTCGTTGGGCTTCAGCGGACGGGGATTGCGCAGCGCGCGGTGCGCCCGATCACTCACGCAGCGCCGGCTCGACTTCAGCCTGCCGGCAGCAAGCAACCCGCACAGTTTGGCGGTAACCTCGCCGGCGCCGGTCCTGCTGGGCATGATGCCGTCGGCCAGGTCGAACAGGGCGCGTATCGTCGTTCCCAGACTGGGCTGCAGGCCCAGTATGTCCTCGATTACGTCGGTCGCAAGCACGTCGGCGATCACGCCATCGAGCAGATCCAGCGCCTCCGCGTCCGTCTCCGCCTCGGCCATCGCGCACAGCATTTCGAGCTTTCCAATCCAGCTCGGCAGTTTAGCGAGATCGCGTGACAGGGCGGCCAGCATCGTGGTGCGGCGCTGCGCGGCCAGGGTCGCTGGGCCGAGCCCGCTCATCGCCGCGCCGAGTGCGCCATCGAGTTTCGGCAGCGTCGCCGGGTCGATCGCGCGCACCCGTTCCATCATCGCATCGATGGCATCGAAAATTTCGGCGCGACGGCTTTTGGCATCCTGGTCGCCCGCCTGGGTTTGCAGGGCGGCCACCAACTCCACCGCCTCGCGCAGCAGCCCGTCCTTCTCCACCAGGCGCTTGAGGTGGCGGATGTCATAAAGAATCTCCGTAGGCGTAAGGCAGGTTTTTTCCAAATACTCGCGGAAGATGCGGCTCATCGCCTGGCGGCTTTCGTAGCCGGAAAAGTCCTCCACTGTGCGGCAGATGCCGGCCACGCTCTCCACCCGCGTGATGCGCAGCGTGGTATCGGCTTGCAACTCGCGGGTCTGAGCAAAAATTTCGCTATCCACCTCCACGCCGTCCGGCCGTTTCCAGCTGCGGATGATGCGGGCGCCGGCGCATTTGGGATCAGCGAACAGGGCGGCGGCGCGTGTGCGCGCCACGTGTTCCTGCGTTTCGACGCAATCGATCACCCACCGACTGCCATGCCTGGTCTCAACGTCGAAACTGTATCGCGATGCCGTCATATGCCCTGCGAGCGAAAACAAATGCAGGGTTACGAAGATACAGCGGCGCCGATTAGCAAATGGTCACCAGGGGGGGGAGACAAGGCACGAAGCCACGAAGGCGTTCCCTTTGTGACTGGACTGCATGACTATCTCCGTGTGCTTCGTGCCTGCGTGATTGAACTGTATTGCCAGGCATCGCCTGGACCTGCCATCAACAAGAAAATAACCAAAAGACCCCTATTTCTGACTATGCCGCCCGCCCCTGACAATGCCACCCGGCAGAAGACAGGCGAGACACAAAAGTCATTTGCTTACATTTTTTAGAAAAGAAGACTTTCTTCATTATTGCCGGAAACTTTCGCGCCTGGGCCTTGTCCCAGCCCAGGTGGTGGGGTGCTGTTGTACACGATAAAATGTTGTCGTTTGGCACCAGATTCGACTTCCGTATCCGTGATTTATGACTATGTTCGCGGGCGCGTGAAAACTGCACGTATGAGTAGCTCTCTTCCCGCGCACCTTGACCGGAGGTGGTAGCCGCCGGCATAATGATACCGTCTGACAGGCGCGAGGTCGCCGACCTTTTATAGGCTAAAATGTTACGATGTTGAAAGCGCCTGTCCTGAGACGCTGGTGCATGATGCTTGGCCTGTTTGCCGTACTGTGCAGCGCAAGCCTGGCACGCGCCGACGGTGCCGACCGTTGGCGAACCCTCGCCGACCAGATCTTCCACCCGGTGTCGCGCGATATCGACCTGCCAAACGTGCTGATCCCCGAGATGATCGCGCAGGACGGCCAGGGCTTTATCTGGCTGGGCGGAGAGACCGGTTTGCTGCGCTGGGATGGCTACCGTTTGCGCAGCTACACAACCGACGAGACTGCCCCCAGCGGGCTGCAGGACGATTTTGTCCAGTCGCTGCATGCCGATTCTGAAGGGCGGCTGTGGATCGGCACCGTCTCGGGGGGCCTCGCGCGCTACGATGCCGCCGGCGATCACATCGTCGCCGTCCCGCTCGAGCCGGGCCGCGCCGCCTCCCAGCACGTCTGGGCAATCGATGACGATGGCTCTGGCGGCCTGTGGGTCGCCACCAGCGGTGGCCTGTTCCATCTCGGCCCCGGGCACCAGGTGCTCGCGCACCTTCGCCATCAGGATGCACAGCCAGGCAGCCTCCCCGACGATGTGGTGTCGGCTGTGCTGCGCGACCATCAGGGCAACCTTTGGCTGGGCACCGCCAAAGGCCTCTCGAAAGGCATGGACGGGAACACCCGGTTTGTTTCCGTGCCATTGCCGGTGGCGTCAGGCGGGCCGCCAAAGGTGATGCGCCTGTTTGAGGACAGCGCCGGCCACATCTGGGCCGGCACCCGTCACCAGGGCGTTTTCGTGATCGCCCCGGGCGCAGCCCAAGGCCGCCTTATTCCCACCTCAGGGCCCGAGGCGCCGGATGACTCGGCACCGGAAGTTACCAGCATCGCCGAAATCATGCCGGGCCGGATCTGGGTCGGCACCTATGGCAGAGGGATCGCCGAGGTCGATGGCGACAGCTTGCAGGTCCGCCGGATCCGCCACGACCCGCTGGTCGCCAGCAGCCTCGACAGCGATACGATCCGCTCGCTGTTCCGCGACCGCTCGGGAATCGTCTGGGTCGGCACCAACCAGGGGCTGAGCCAGAACATTCCCGGCAACGGCGGCATACGCACGGTTTTCGGCGCGGCCGGTCGTAGCAAAGGCCCGACCGACGGCGATATCAGCGCCGTTCTTGTGCGGCCGGATGGCAGCCTGTGGATCGGCACCGAAGGCGGCGGCCTGGACATATTCGATGCAAACGGCGTGCGCATCGGCATGCTCCCCGTCGGCAGGGTGTTCTGCCTGACCAACTCGCCGGCGGGCGGCGTTCTGGTGGGCACGAATGGCGGGCTGTTCCTCGCCGATGCCGCCGGCCGGCAGATCACCAGGCTGACGGTGCCCCAGCGCGGCTCATCCTCCGGCGTGTTCGCGCTGCGTGCGATCGATGGCGCGGTCTGGCTCGGCGGCCTCGATGACGGGCTTTGGAAGCTGCACATCGACTCGGCCGGTGCCGTGACGGTTCTGCAGCACGTAACGGCGGCTGGCCTCGCCACCGCGAATGTGCGTTCCATCGAGCGCCTGCCGGATGGCGAACTCGCGATCGGCACCGATGACGGCTTCGAGCTGCTGAACCGCGAGACCGGCCGGATCGAACACATCACTCCCGATTCGGGCGATCGCCGCAGCCTGAGCGGCCGGCACGTGATGACCTTCGTCTCCGATCGAAGGGGCCGCCTGTGGGTGGGAACCGATAGCGCCGGGATCAGCGTGCTCGAGGGCCGCGACGCGGCCGGGCGGCCGCGCTTTCGCCGCCTCGGCGTGGCCGACGGCCTGCCTAACGAGGACATCGACAAGATGCTGCTCGACCGGCAGGGCCGCATCTGGGCCAGCACCGATAACGGCCTTGCGGTGATCGACCCCGACAGCTTCGCCATTCGCGCTTTGCGCCGCGCCGATGGCGTGGCCGTATCGGCCTACTGGAACGGCTCCGGCACTGTCACTGCGGATGGCGACCTGCTCTTCGGCGGCCTTGGCGGCCTGACCGTGGTGCAGCCCGATTTCGTGACGCAATGGGCATACCGGCCGAATGTGGTCGTGACCAGTATCAGGATCGGCGGCAAGGAGGTGCAGGTGCATCCGCCCTACCTGCCGGAAATCTCCGGCCGCGAGTCCTGGCTGCAGGTCGCGCCCGAGGCGAACAGCCTGGCCGTCGAATTCTCGGCACTGGATTTTTCCGCGCCGGCGCTCAACCGCTACAGCTACCAACTGGAAGGGTTCGATCGCGGTTGGGTCGAGACCGATTCGGCGCATCGCGTCGCCGACTACACCAACCTTCCGCCGGGCAACTTCACCTTGCGGCTCCGCGGCTCCAACCGCAACGGGCAATGGACAGATCAGCAACTTGCACTGTACATCCGCGTGCTGCCGGCCTGGTTCCAGACCGCATGGTTCCGCCTCGGCGTCGCGGCCGCTACTGCACTCGCCGTGCTCATCCTCGTGCAGGGCCGCACCCTGCTGCTGCGCCGGCGCCAGCGCGAACTGGAACGCCAGGTTGCCGACCGCACCGCCGAACTCGTCGCGACCCAGGAACAACTCCGTCATTTCGCCTTCGTCGACGTGCTGACCGCGTTGCCCAACCGCCGCGCCTTCAACGAGAAAATCCGCGCCGCCATTGCCAGCGCATCGCAGCAGGGCAAGAACTTCGCCCTCCTGCTGATCGATCTCGACGGTTTCAAGCAGGTGAACGATTCCCTGGGCCACGACGCCGGCGACGACCTGCTGGTGGTGGCCGCTCACCGGATGCGTGATTGCCTCGGCGAAGGCGGCTTCGCCGCCCGGCTCGGCGGCGACGAATTCGCGATTCTTCTCGAAGACAGGAGCGACATCCAAGCTGTGGAGGCCCAGGCTGTGGAGGCAATGTGCGACCGTATCGTCGCAAAGTTGTCGCAGCCTGTTGCCATCGGCGGCTCGATGGTAACCGCGGGAGCCAGCGCGGGCGCCGCCCTGTTCCCCGATGATGGTGAGGACGCGGAGGATTTGCTGCGTCACGTTGATCTCGCGTTGTACGAGGCCAAGCGGGCTGGGCGCGGGGTCTGGCGCTGGTACCGCGGCACGCAGCAGCCCGCCTTCGTCTTCGGCGAAAAAACGCCGCCCGCCCCACTCCCGCGCCGGACCGCCGGTTCGAGGTGATGGCGAAAACAGCAAGATGAAGAAGACTCTTCTTTTCTGAAGAAAAGCAAAAGACTTTTACGCCTTGCGCACGCCGCAAGAATCCCGGCCCTGGCCCGGATCGCCGGCGTGGTGGAGAAGTAAGAGTCCTTTGGCTTGCCCGCCGCGGTTGCGCAGAGCCGCGCGGCTCTTGGCAAGTCGCAAGCCTGCGAGGGCTCTTGGCATTTTGGCACAGCCGCGAACCCTGTTCAGGCGCACCGCCTGCTGCCAAGTCTTCACCCGAGATTGAACCGGACACCCGAACATGGACGCGCGTTCTGAGCACCCGCCCGGGGCCGCCACGGAAACGGCACCTGGCCGCTACGACGGTTTTTTCCGGCCCGGCTACGTGCACCGCGAGATCTACACCTCGCCCGAGCTGTTCGAGCAGGAGATGCGGCACATTTTTGCCAGCACCTGGGTGTATGTGGGGCACGAGAGCGAGGTGCCGGCGCAGAACGATTTCGTCACCCGCAACATCGGCCGGCGCCCGATCATCCTTGCCCGCGGCAAGAACGGCAGCCTGCATGTGCTGTTCAACCGCTGCACACATCGCGGCGCCCTCGTATGCCGGCAAGCCCAGGGCAACGCCTCCCGTTTCGTGTGCGGCTACCATGCCTGGACTTTTGGAAATGACGGACGATGCATCGGCGTGCCGCTGTCGCACGCCTACGGGCCGGAGTTCGACCTGGGCGCCCAGGGCCTGCGCCGGGCCGCCCGGGTGGAAAGCTATCGCGGCTTCGTTTTTGCTTCGCTGAACGGCGAGGTGATGCCCTTGACCGACCATCTGGCCCACGCGCGCCGCTACCTGGACGAATGGATCGACCGCGGCGATTGCCTGCCCGTTGTGGTGCGCGCGGGCAGCATGCGGTTCGAAACCCACGCCAACTGGAAGGTGATCTACGATAACGCCGGCGACGGCTACCACCCGCCGTTCTCCCACATCTCCATGCTGCGGGTGTTTGCCCGCCGGTATGGCGACGTGGACATGCAGTATTATTCCGGCAATTTCGACGAAGCGCCGCTGCTGAGCCGCGACCTGGGCAACGGCCACACGCTGCTGGACCAGCGCCCGAGCATGCACGCCCAGTCTGCCTGGGAACGCCAACACGTCATGCCGGGGCGGGAAACGCTTTGGCAGGAGCTGAACCGCCAGCATGGCGAGGACCGGGCGCTGGCAATGCTGGATGCCTCGACCGGATCAGGCATGAACCTCAACATTTTTCCCAACCTTCTGATCATCGGCAACCAGATCCAGGTGCTGGAACCTCTCTCGGTAAACCACACGCTGGTACACTGGTTCTCCACCACGCTGGAGGGCGCGCCGGACGAGGTGAACGCGCTGCGCATGCGCATGCAGGAGGATTTCCCCTCCTTCGGCGAGGTGGATGACACCGCCCAGTTCGAAGCCTGCCAGGCCGGCATGGAAGGTGTGCCGGAAATGCCATGGATCGACATCCGCCGCCACATGACCACCGATGCGGGGCATCCCGGTGAAGATGGCATCTGGACCGAGCCGATATCATCGGACCAGCACATGCGCTGCTACCTCGACGCGTGGCGGCGCAGCATGAACGCGGGCGCCGCGCGGGAGGGCGGCGATGTCTGACGCAGCTTCGGCGCCGGCCCCAGGCGCGCCAGGCGGCGTGTTCGACCTGGCGTTTTACCGCCGCATGCACGCGCTTGTGCAGGCGTGGCAGGGCTTGGGCGAAATCCCGGCGGACCGCCTGCCATGCGCGGAAGATCGCGCGGCCTGCGAGCGGTTGCTGCACACCGAAGCGCGCCTGATCGATGCGCTTCGGCTGGAGGCTTGGCTCGCTTTGTTTACCGAGGATTGCGCCTACTGGATCCCTGCCGACGTATCGGCCGCCGATCCGGCCCGCGTGGTTTCCTGGGAATTCAACGACCGGCGGCGCCTGGAGGAGAGGGTGGAGCGGCTGGAGGGCGGGCGCGCCTTCTCGCAAATCCCGATCACCCGCACCACGCATCTCTATTCCAATATCGAGATGCTGATTTCAGGCGCGGATGGCATGGAAGTGCTATGCAATTTCATGATCCAGACAAATCTGTGCGGCCGCGTCAGCCAGCGGGCCGGCTGGAACGGGTTTCTGCTGCGCAGAACGGCTGCAGGATGGCGTATCGTGCTGAAACGCATCAGCCTGTTCGACGCGGATTTGGCGCAGCACAACAACAGTTTTACGCTTTGACCGGGACGGGATTTGATGCATGAGCGCTAAACCGGCGGACCCAACCCTCGCCAAGATCGTAGCAGCCTCCATCGGAAGATCGGAATTTGCAGAGCGCCACGGGCTGGATACGGCGGAGCGGCGGGAGGCGCTGGCACGCGTGGTGGCCGAGATCGAGGAGAATGGCATCGAAGTGGTGCGCTTCTCCTTCATCGACACCAACGGCCAGGTGCGTACACGGCCGATCGAGGCGCGGCACTTCCCGCAGGCGGCGCGCAACGGCATGCCGTTCACCGTGGCACTGTTCGCGATGGACAGCGCAAATTTCATTTTCCAGCCGGTGTTTTCCGCCGATGGCGGGTTCGGCCGCAGCACCATGGGCGGCGCCGGCGACATGCTGGCGATCGCCGACCTTGCCACCTTCCGCATTCTGCCCTGGGCGAAAAACACCGCCTGCGTCTTTGCTGATCTGTATCTCTCCGATGGCGAACCGTGCCCGTTCGATCCGCGGCGGGTGATGCGCGAGGCCTGCGCGGCGCTCGCCGAACGCAACCTGCTTTATGTGGGCGGCGTGGAGGTGGAATGCCATGTGTTCAAGGTGACCGATCCGCGGCTCGATCTCGAGTCCTGCACGCAGCCGCCGGCGCCGCCGCAGGTGGAGGCGGTGCGGCACGGCTATCAGTATATGTCGCAGACTGTGCTGGATGAATATGAGCCGATTGTCGATCGGATACGGCGTGCGCTGATCGATGTGGGGCTGCCGCTGCGCACGCTGGAATGCGAATGGGGGCCGGGGCAGCTGGAAATCACGCTCGATCCGCTGATCGGGGTGAATGCGGCCGATGCGGTGATCCTGATGCGTCTGGCAATTAAACAGGTGGCGCGCCGGATGGGGCTGGTGGCCTCGTTCATGAGCAAGCCGGGGTTGCCGAATGTGTTTTCCTGCGGATGGCATCTGCATGAGTCGCTGGCGTTTGCGGATGGCGCCGGCAATGCGTTTCTGGATGCGGAGCAGCCGATTTCGCGGCTGGGATTGCATTTTGTCGGCGGGCTGCTGAAACATGTGCGGGCGGGCACGGCGTTTTCGAACCCCACGATCAACGGCTACAAGAGGTTAAACGCCAATCCGTTGGCGCCGAAGCGCGCGGTGTGGTCGATCGACAACAAGGGGGCGATGTGCCGCCTGGTGGGCGGTGCCGGCGACCGGGCCACGCATATCGAAAACCGCTCCGGCGAGCCGCTGGCCAACCCCTATCTGTATATGGCGAGCCAAATTTTTGCGGGCCTGGACGGGATCGACACCCAGGAGGATCCGGGCGATCCGCTGGCTGATCCGTATGCGCAGACTAGCAAGCCGCTGATGCCGGGCAGCCTGATGGAGTCGGTGGAGGCGCTGGCGGGCAATGAGTTGTTCCGGGCGAAGATGGGCTCCGAGTTCGTGGACCACTTCGTCGGGATGAAACGCAATGAAATTGGGCGTTTCCTCTCCCACGTGACCGATTGGGAGCACCGCGAGTATTTCGAAGCCTTCTAAATCCCCCCCCTCTCCGGCCAAGTCCCGTATCTATCAACCAGCGCAGAAGTAAAAGTCTTTTGGTTCTTTTCTTCAGAAAAGAACAGTCTTTCTTCTTTTGTCTTACGAAAAAGAAGCAAAAAGACTTTTACTTCTGCGTGGGCTGATAGATCCGGGATCTGGCCGGAGAGGAACGGAACTTGCACAACAGGTAGTATGCAGGGTTGGGATTTGATCAGGGCGTTCTTGGCGCTCCATCGGGCGGGCACTTTCGAGGGGGCGGCTAAAAGCCTCGCGGTGGACCACTCCACGCTGCGCCGGCGCATCCAGGTGCTGGAACAGCGGATGGGGGTGCCGCTGTTCGCCCGCAACGATGGCAAGTATCTGGTGCTGCCCTCGGTGCGGCCGTTGCTGGAATCGGCGCTGCGTATGGAGGCGTCGTCGCGGCTGTTTTTCGAGGGCGCCGGCGGGTCGCTGGCCGGCACCGTGCGGGTGACCATGATCGACGTTGTTGCCAGCTGGCTGGCGCCCGATCTTGCGCGCTTCCGGCAACTGCATCCTGAGATCAAGCTGGACATCACCACCGAGCATCATTTCGTGGACCTGGAGCGCGAATTGGTGGACGTGGCGATCCGCATGGCGCGGCCGAAGCGCGGTAACGCGCGGATGCGCCGCCTAGGGGAAATCCGTTATGCCGTGTATGGTGCGCCGGGCTACCTGGCGCGCCATGAAGCCGCCGGCGAGGCGGGCCACGATTTGCTGACGCTGGCCGTGCACTTCACCCACCAGGACCACGAGTTTCTGGAAAGCGAGCTCGACTGGATGCTGCAATACCTGCCCCCCGGCCGGGCGGTATGCGGCACCGACAGCTATCTGCAACTTCGCCGCTATTGCGAGGCCGGCATGGGCCTGACGCTGCTGCCCGAAATTCTGGGTGACGAGAGCGCGTGCCTGGTGCGGCTCGGCGTGGCCCCGGCCGCGACGTGTGATCTGTGGCTGATGGTGCACAGCGATACCGGCGCCACGCATAGGGTGCGCCAATTCGTCGATTTCATGGCCGAGACGTTCAGGATCCGCCTGGCGCAGCGGCCGCACCTGAAACTGGCCGGCCCGGCCGGATAGCATGGCGTGTCACTCGGCCAGCGCTCTAAAATGGCAAATTTGCAAATCGTCTTTGCCGCGATTCCCCCACCGCCTGCATCGCAACTCGGGTACGCGTGACGGAGCGGGACAGGGCCCGGCGGGAGTTGGAATGAAGTTTGTTCGTGTGAAACGCATATCCGTCCGCAGGCTCGCGCTGCTTGCCGGCGCCGCGCACCTGATGGCACCTGCCCTGGCCGCTGCCGACACGCCGGACAAAAAGACTCAAATCGAGGAAGTTGTCGTTACCGCGGAAAAGCGCAGCAGCAGCGTGCAGAAAACGCCGATCAGCATCACCGCGCTGAAAGGCGCGGATCTGGTCGCCGCCGGTGTGACCGACGTGCTGCGCATTGCCGAGCAGGTGCCCGGCGTATCGTTCAAGACCGGCGGGCCGGGCCAGACCGAGCTTGAAATGCGCGGCCTGAATTCGGCCGGCGGCAATTCGCCCACCGTGGGTTTTTACCTCGATGAAACGCCGATCACCACGTTTGCCTATGCCACATCCGGCAAGGTAGTACTGGACCCGAATCTGTATGACCTGAACCGCGTGGAGGTGCTGCGCGGCCCGCAAGGTACGCTGTATGGCGGCGGTTCCATGGGCGGCACCATTCGCCTGCTGACAAACCAGCCTGTGATGAACACGTATACGGGCAGCCTGGAAGCGATCGGGTCCGGCACCGAGGGCGGCGGGCCGAATGCCGGCGTGAACCTGATGGCCAACCTGCCGCTGGTGCAGGACAAGGCAGCCCTGCGAATCGTGGCCTCCGACCAGTGGTTTTCCGGCTGGATCAACCGCCTGGTGCTCAATCCGTTTCCGCTGCCCACCAATGGCGGGCTGACCCGCGGCGACGTGACGGACGCCAAGGTGGTGGACGAAAAAGACGGCGTGAACTGGGAACATCTACAAAGCATTCGCGCCAACCTGGCTGTTCAGCCGACCCCTGATCTCACGATCACGCCGATGGGCATGTTCCAGGCGATCAACTCCGGTGGCCAGAGCCTGGTGGACGTGCCGCCGGCGACGGAGACGCATTACGAGCCGTTCAACGATCCCGAACCCATTCGCGACCAGTTCTGGCTCGGCAGCCTGAACATCAAATACGATTTTGGGTGGGCCGAGCTGGTTTCGAACACAGCGCATTGGCATCGCTTTCTCAGCCAGGTGCAGGATGGCTCGGAAGTGCTGCAGGATGTGCTGGCGCTTCCCGGCTACAGCGTGGCCGATGGCGGCATCGGCAACGATCCGTGGACAGAGAACGATTCCGCATCGCAGACCAGCGAGGAAATTCGCCTGGCCTCCACAGGCACCGGCCCGTTGCAGTGGCTGGTTGGTTTCTTCTACGACGATGTTGCGAGCACTACGCAGCAAT
>Ga0116226_10003165_pt1 | contig 14507 bp, 12 predicted proteins | sample S1TSphfallax_FD_89692 | JGI IMG/M metagenome (GOLD analysis project Ga0116226, IMG submission 89692) | Host-associated microbial communities from peat moss isolated from Minnesota, USA - S1T2_Fa - Sphagnum fallax MG | ecosystem: Host-associated > Plants > Peat moss > Unclassified | place: USA...
GCGCTCCTCATTCCCGCCGCCCCCGATCTGATGAGCCCGCGCGATGTCGCCGCGCGACTGGATGGCCTGATGCTCACGGGAAGTCCGTCCAACCTGGCCGCCGAAAGCTATGGCGATGACCCCGGCGCGGGCGTCGGCCCTTTCGACCGGGACCGAGACGCCATGGCCCTGGGGCTCATCGACGCCATGATCGACCTTGGACGCCCTATTTTCGCGGTCTGCCGGGGCTTTCAGGAGGTGAACGTGGCGTTCGGCGGCACGATCGACAGAGCGGTCAACAGGCCTCCGAGGTCAGTCACGCACCATGCGCCCGAGGGCGTGGGCCTGGAGGCCATGTTCGATCACGAGCACCCGGTGAACCTCACGCCTGGCGGAATCCTGGCGCGCGGCCTTGGATGTGAGCGGCTGGACGTCAATTCCGTGCATTTTCAGGGCGTCCGGCGTCTGGGCGCTGGACTTTCGGTGGAGGCCGTGGCCCCTGACGAACTTATCGAAGCGGTGTCGGCTTGTGCCAATAGGGCCCAAATACTAGCTGTACAGTGGCATCCGGAGTGGCGGACTGTAACCAATACTTCATCCCAGAGGCTGTTCGCCATGCTCGGTCGAGCGCTTCGGGGTGGGTCATTCGCCGCGTGTGAGGAGGGGGATGGGACGTCATGATTCGCGTCATGCCGAAGTACGACATTGAGAATCTGCGTCGCCTGGATGTGGCCCACCATCTCCATCCGCAGGCCGACCACGGTCTCATGGAGCGCATGGGAGGCAGTCGTATCATCACGCGGGGCGAAGGCTGCCTTCTCTATGGCGGCGGCGGCGAAGTGTTGCTCGACGGCATGGCTGGCCTCTGGTGCGTGCAGGTGGGGCCCGGGCGGGAGGAACTGGCCCAGGCCGCCTATGACCAGATGCGGGAGATCGCCTTCTACAACACCGTCTTCAAGACCGCGGCGCCGCCGACGATCGAACTGGCCGCCAAGGTCGCGTCCCTGCTCGGCGGCAAGCTCAGCCATGTGTTCTTCAATACCTCCGGCTCCGAGGCCGTGGACACCGCTCTGCGCCTCGCCCGCTATTATTGGCAGGCGAAGGGACAGCCCGACCGCTCGGTGATTATCGGCCGGGTCAATGGCTATCACGGCTCGACCGTTGCCGGGGTGAGCATGGGCGGCATGAAGCACATGCAGGCCCAGGGCGGTCCGTGGGTGCCGGGCATCGAACACATCATGCAGCCCTACGCCTTCGAAGCCGTCGGTGAGGATCCGGAAGACTTTGGCCGTCGCGCCGCCAACGACCTGGAGGACCGCATCCTCGATCTCGGCCCAGAGCGCGTCGCCGCCTTCATGGCCGAGACGGTGCAGGGAGTGGGGGGCGTGATCATCCCGCCAGAATCCTATTGGCCGCGCATCAAGAGCATTTGCCGCAAGTACGGGATCCTTCTCATTTGCGATGAGGTGATCTGCGGCTTCGGGCGCGTGGGGGAATGGTTCGGCTACCAGCATTTCGGGCTCGAGCCCGACCTGGTCACCATGGCCAAAGGCATTTCCTCGGGCCAGCTGCCCATCTCCGCCGTCGGGGTCTCTGAACAGATCGTCGCGGCGCTCCGCGAGGCGGGAACGGAGTTCGAGCACGGTTACACCTATAGCGGCCATCCCACCTGCGCGGCCGTGGCGCTCAAGAACCTTGAGATCATGGAGCGGGAGGATCTGGTTCGCCGGACTCGCGCGATCACCGGCCCTTATCTGGCGGAGGGTCTCGCGGCCCTGGCCAGCCATCCCCTGGTGGGCGAGGTCCGGTCCCTCGGTCTCCTCGGGGCGCTCGAAATTGTCGCCGACAAGGCGACTCGCGCTCGCTTCGGCGGCAAGGCGGGAACGGCGGGCCCTCTCCTGCGCGATCAATGCATCGCCAATGGCCTCATGATCCGCAGCAATGACGACACGCTTCTGATGAGCCCGCCCCTGGTGATCAGTCTGGCGGAGATCGACCAGATGCTCGCCATCATTCACCGGTCCCTCGACGAGATCGCGCCGGTTCTGGCGGGGCGCTACCCCCCGCCGGTTCTCACCCTCGACGACAGGGCGGCGTAGGAGGCCCCTGATCGGGTCAATCTGAGCGCCCGAGACCGCGCAGTCCTAAATCTGTCGCGACGCGCGGTTAAGCTTTCCAAGGGGTGATTGGGCGGGGCCGGATGGGTGGCCACGCGCGACCCGCCTTTCCTGGGAGTCTTGATGAGCCTCAATCGTCGCAATCTCTTGACCCTGCTTCCCTTGGCGGCCGGCGCGCCCAACCTGGCCGCGGCGCAGGCCAACGGACAGGGCGCGGTGAGCTTCCTCCATGGTGTGGCGAGCGGCGATCCGCTCACGGACGCGGTGATCATCTGGACGCGCGTGACGCCCGCCGATCCGGCCGCCGCGACCACCGTCGATTGGGTCGTCGCTGAAGATCCGGCCTTCGCGCAAGTGGTCGCGACCGGCCGCGCTGATGCAAGCCCGGTCCGGGACCACACCGTGAAGGTGGATGTGGGCGGTCTAAAGCCCGGCCGGGATTACTGGTATCGTTTCTCCGTCGGCGCCGTGATGTCGCCAACAGGCCGCACGCGAACCTTGCCGAGCGGTCCGGTCAAGGAGGTCGTCCTGGCCTTCGTGACCTGCGCGCTTTACCCCAACGGCCTGTTCAACGCCTATGATCACATCGCCAGATCCGAAAGGTTGGACGCGGTCATCGAGCTCGGCGATTACATCTACGAATATGGGGCGGCGCCCGGCGACTACGGTATGGTCAATGGCGTCAAGCTTGGCCGGATACCGGAACCCGCGCACGATCTTTTGACCCTCGCCGATTATCGCATGCGCTACGCCCAGTATCGTCGCGACCCCGATCTCCAGGCCGCCCACGCCCGGGCCCCGTGGATATGTGTCTGGGATGACCATGAAGTGGCCAACGACACCTGGAAGGGCGGCGCGGAAAATCATCACGAGAAAACCGAAGGCGCCTTCGACGACCGCAAGGCGGCGGCTCTCCGGGCTTGGTACGAATGGATTCCGGTCAGGGACCCGGTCCCTGGTCGCGCCTTCGAGGCCATTAACCGCAGCTTCGATTTTGGCCATCTGCTGAGCCTGACCATGCTGGAGAGCCGCCTCACCGCGCGCTCATACCAGCTGGAATATGATCGGCCGGGCGACATCCCCTTCGTCATCTATGATGTCAGCGATCCCAGAGCGCGCAAGCGGGTGACCGATCCGGCCGTCCTCGCCAAACTCGGCCAGACACCGCGCGGCGCGGCGCTCCCGGCCCCCTATGCCTATGGTCCCGATGTGGAGGCCGTCGAGGCCTTCATTTCCAATCCTGATCGCCAGATGCTCGGAACGACCCAGGAAGCCTGGTTGGCCCGGACGCTTGCGGCGTCCGTGAAGGCCGGCAAGCCGTGGCAGGTGATCGGCAATGAGGTGATCATGGCGCGCGCCCGCTCCCCCAAGATTGCCGAACTCCTGGGAGAGCAGGGCGTGGCGGCGGCTCTCGCCAAAATGCCGGCGTCTATTCGGCCCGAGGCCGAGAAACTTATCGATGTGATGAGCTATGATCAGCCGTTCGACCTGGACGGATGGGATGGTTATCCGGCGGCGCGGGCGCGGTTTGACGGCATTCTCAAGGGCCTGGGCGGCGGCAATCCGATTGTTGTTTCCGGCGATAGCCACGCCTTCTGGCTGAACCGGCTGCGGGAACTGAGCGGCGGCCCCACCCTGGCGGTGGAATTCGGCGTCAGCGCCATCACCAGCCCGTCCATTGGCGAGTATGCCGGCTTTCAGCTCGGCGACGCGTTCGTGGCGCAAAAGGGTGAAGTCACCTTCTGCGACCAGCTCGCCAAGGGCTATGTCCGCCTGACCCTGACCCATGAGGCCGCTCAGGGCGAGTTGATCGCCGTTCCGATCATGGAAAAACCTTATGAGGCGCGGGTGCTCGCCGCCTGGCGGCTGCGCCCGACCCCGGGCGTTGGCATTGGAGCCATAGAGCGGGTCTAGCCGTCCAAGCCGGAGCACGAAAAACCCACCGGCATGGGCGTGCAAATCCGGGCGCCCGGGGTTAAGGGAGGCCACTCAAGGAAGGACTCCGCCAACAATGCACGGTCGCCTGAACTCCCTCGACGCTTTCTGGATGCCGTTCTCCAACAACCGGGCGTTCAAGGAACATCCGCGGATGTTCGTCCGCGCCAAGGATATGTTCTACTACACCCCCGACGGCAGGGAGGTTCTCGACGGCACCTCGGGGCTCTGGTGCGTCAATGCCGGCCACACGCGGGCGCCGATTGTCGAGGCGATCCAGCGCCAGGCGGCGGAAATGGATTTCGCGCCCGGCTTCCACCTTGGGCATCCCAAGGCCTTTGAGCTGGCCCATCGCGTGGCGAGTATCTTTCCCGAAGGCCTCGACCATGTCTTCTTCTGCAATTCCGGCTCCGAGTCCGTGGACACCGCGCTGAAGATCGCGCTCGCCTATCAGCGCGCCATCGGCCAGGGATCGCGCACACGCCTGATTGGCCGGGAACGCGGCTACCACGGCGTCGGGTTTGGCGGAATCTCGGTGGGCGGGATCGGGCCCAACCGCCGTCATTGGGGCCCGATGCTGCCGGGCGTCGACCACATGCGCCATACCCATGATCCCGCCAGCGGGACCTTCGTGCGGGGCCAGCGCGAAACCGGCGCCGAGCTCGCCGATGATCTGGAGCGGTTGGTCACCCTCCACGGCGCCGACACCATCGCAGCGGTCATCGTCGAGCCCATGGCCGGGTCAACCGGCGTCCTGATCCCGCCCAAGGGCTATCTGGAGCGTCTGCGCGAGATCGCCACGCGCCACGGCATCCTCCTGATCTTCGATGAGGTGATCACGGGCTTTGGACGCCTCGGCGCGGCCACGGCCTCGGAGTTTTTTGGCGTGACCCCCGATCTGATCACCTGCGCCAAGGGTCTGACCAATGCCAGCGTGCCCATGGGCGGCGTGGCGCTGGGGGCCAAGATCTATGACGCCATCCTGGCCGCCAGCCCCCCGGGTATCGATTTCTTCCATGGCTATACCTATAGCGGCCATCCCCTGGCCGCCGCCGCCGGCCTCGCCACCCTCGATCTCTATGAGTCCGAAGGTCTTTTCGAGCGGGCCCATGACCTCAGCCAGCCCTTCGAAGACGTCGTCCACGGTCTCAAGGATGTTCCCCACGTGATCGATATCCGCAACCTCGGTCTCGTGGCGGGGATCGAACTGGAGCCCCGTCCCGGAGCGCCGGGCGCCCGGGCCATGGAGGTCTTCCACCGCTGTTACGACACCGGTCTCCTGACACGCGTGACCGGCGACATCATCGCCCTCTCACCGCCGCTCATCTCCGAGCCGGCTCACTTTGCCCGGATGGCCGAGATCCTAGCGGACGCCATTAAAGCCACGGCCTAAGCCGCCACGCTGGCCAGCGCTTTCGCCGCGAACTCCATCGCGGTCTTGTAGTCCGCCTTGCCATTGGGCGCCCGCAAGGGGATATCGCCGGCCACCACGCGCTTGGGTGATTTATAGGCCGCCAGGGTCTGGCGCACGTGCGCGATCAGCGCCGCCTCATCCAGCCCGCGCCCTTGGCGAAGGCGCACCACGCCGGTGATGGACTGCCCCCACCTGGCGTCGGGAAGGCCCACAACCAGGGCGTCTTCGACATCGTCATGGCGCTTCAGGGCCTCCTCGACCTCTTCCGGGAAAACCTTCTCGCCGGCGGTGTTGATGCAGGCGTTGCCCCGGCCCAAAAGGGTCAGGGAGCCGTCGGCCTCCACCAGACACCAGTCGCCGGGGATCGAGTAGCGCACGCCGTCGATCACCCGGAAGGTGCGCGCGGTCTTTTCCGGGTCTTTGTAATAGCCGACCGGTCCGGGCGGTCCCACAGCCACAAGACCCCGCACGCCAGAGCCTGGCGCCACCGGCTGATCATGTTCGTCAAAGACCCGCGCTCGCTGACCCAGGGCGAACTTCGCGGTGCCGACCTCTCCCGCCCCGGTCATCATGGAGGTTCCGAGGCCCAGGGCCTCGGAGGACGAAAAGGCGTCGATCAACACCGCCCGCGGCATGTGCCGCAACAGGGCGCGTTTCACCTCAAGACTCCACATTACCCCCGATGAGGTGACCCGCTCGATCGAGCTCACGTCGAACCGGCCGGGCTCCCGGTCGAGCGCCTCGACCAGGGGGCGGGCGAAGGGGTCGCCCACGATGGTCAGGTTCTTCGCGCCCCAACGCTGAATGGCCTCCGCCATCTCCTCCGGAGCGAAGGTTTTGCCGGGGAGCGTGATGACCGCGCCCCCGGCAAGAATTCCGCCCACGGCCGTCAGCAGGCCAGTCCCGTGCATCAGGGGAGGACCGATGACGCTCGCGGGCCCAGGCCCCATCGCCCGGGTCGCCGCGACCAGCTCATCCAGCGTCTCGGGGACCGGCCCCAGGGCCCTGGCGGCCGCGAGCGTGATCTGGCGCAGATCATTGTGGGTCCACATCACACCCTTGGGCATGCCCGTGGTGCCGCCGGTATAGATGAAGAAAAGATCGTCCGGGGACCTGACGATATCCAGCGGCGCGCCATCGCCGGCTTCGCACAGATCCTCGAAGCTTGCCGCGAAATCTCCCCCGTCTCCGACCTCGATAAAGGTCCGCGCGGTGTGAAGTTTGTGTCGGATCGCATCGATATGAGGCCGGAACTCCGCGCCAAAGACCACGGTCTGGGCGTCGGAATTGTCGAAGATGTAGAGCACCTCTTCGGGCGTATAGCGGTAGTTCACATTGACGTGGACAAGGCGGGCCTTGAAACAAGCCGCCAGCAGCTCGCAATATTCGGGCCGGTTGTGCATGTAGAAAGCGACCTTGTCGCCAGGCCGTGCGCCGCGGTCGATGAGGGCCCGGGCGAGATTATTGGTCCGTCGCTGGAAACGTCCCCAGGATATGACCCGCTCGCCGTGGATGAGCGCGGGGGCTTCGGGAGGGACGACGGCGCCAACGCCGTCGAGAATGTCACCGAAATTCCACTGGAACATCTTTCCGCTCGCCTCCGACCCTAAGAATGAACTTGCCGCCGTTTCGGCGCGCTTTGGACATTCATCTTACGGCCGTGACGCCGAGGACGCCATGGGGAGCGTCGTCCCCTAAGTCCAGGCAAGCCTCAGTCGAAGAGTCGTAGGGCGATCTTGAGGTATTTCAGAAGGGTCGCGGGATCACAGGGTTTTTCCAGAACCGTCATGGCGCCGTCGTGCAACGCCTCGGCCCGGATACGGTCGTCCATACGCGCCGTCAAAACGATGACGGGCCTGTGCCGACCCAAGGCGATCAGGCAACGCTGGAGCTGAAGGCCGGTCATTTTCGGCATGTTCACGTCGAGCACCAGACATTGCGCCTTGCTTACGTCATCCTCCGCCAGGAAGCTGTGGGGGGATTCGAAGCCTTCGGCCTCAAACCCGAATGATCTGATCTGCCCGACCAGAGCTTCCCGGAAGGAGGGGTCGTCGTCGATGACGGCCACTTGCGTCTGAGCCCGGCTCATGAATGACCCCCATGGACCCGGAGATACGCGCATCGCCAGGCGTCGCGCCATTGCGACCCGACGCGTTCTGTCCGGCGGTTGGTGATAGCTTCGCTCAAGGCGCTGTCCCCTCCACTGTGGGAAGGGTGAAACTGAACACCGCCCCGTATTTTGCCCCGGGTTCGGCCCAGATGCGTCCGCCATGAGCTTCAACAATGGATCTGGACACGGAAAGCCCGACGCCCATCCCCTCCGCCTTGGTGGTGAAGAACTGATCGAACATCCGGTCAGGATCACTTGCGCCAAGGCCCTCGCCCTGATCCGCCACCGACGCCACGGCGACGCCATCTTCAGCCAGACGCGTCGCGACAGTGAGGCGCCGCTGGCGGTCCTCAATACGGGCCATGGCGTCAATGCCGTTGACGATCAGATTGAGCGCCACCTGTTGGATTTGCACGCGGTCGGCGCGCACCGGCGGAAGATCGTTGTCCAGCTGCAAGCGAACCATGACGCCCGCGCGACCCTGCTCCGAATGGGAGAGGGCCAGAACCTCGAGGAGCGCGGTATTGAGGTCGAAGCTCGACATCTCTGGAGGACGTCCGGCGAGCAGGGCGCGCACGCGCTTGATGATATCGCTGGCGCGACGGGCGTCCCGCGCGATTCCGCCAAGAGCCTTGCGCGTTTCCTCCAAATTCGCAGGTGTCCGACCCATCCACCGCTCGGCCGCGTCGCTGTTGGCGATGATGGCCGCCAGGGGCTGGTTGATCTCATGGGAGATGGTGGCCACCACCTCGCCCAGCGTCGCCGCGCGGCCGGCCCGCGACAGTCGGCTCTGTGTTTCGCGCAGGGCCTCCTCGGCGGCCGACTGGGCGGCCTCGGCCCGAGTCTGAGCGGTGACATCGCGGATAATCGCAACGATTTCCCCGTCGGGCATGTTGGTGACCGTCACGTCCGCCACCACGTCCGCCCCTGTCTTGCACCGCATGCGCCATCGTCCTTGATGGGCGCCGATCGCCTGAACCTCCGCGATGGCGGCGGCGATAAACGCACGCTCGTCCTCGTGAATGACATCCGCCGCGCCCAGGCCGAGCAACTCTTCGCGCCCATAACCGAGGAGACGGCAGACCGACGGGTTCGCCTCGATGAAACGCCCTTCCGCGTCCGTGACCAGGATGCCGCTGGACGCATATCTGACCAGCTTCTCGAAGCGCGCTTCGCTGACACCCCGGCGCGTCTCCGCCACGGCCAGGCGCGCGCGGCCGCGATCAAGCGTTATGGCGAAGGCCAATTCCTCGCCCAGCTTCTGAAAGACCGCCATTTCATCGCCGCCAAAAGCCCGGGGATGGGCGGCATAAACCGCGAGGATGCCCAGGACCTCGGCGGACCGACCAAAAGGGATCAGGACGCAGGCGCGAATGCCAAAGGCGACAGCGCGGTCGCGCCACGGCGCGAAACTGGGGTCGGCCAGGATGTCGCTCGAAATCTGCGCTTCGCCTGAGCGCAGGGCGACACCGACCGGACTCTGCCCGCCAGCGTCTTCTTCGGACCAGTGAAGCGTGAGCTCCTCGAAATAGCCAACGGCTGGGCCCGCCATCGCCGCCACCTGCAGGGGCTTGTCCGCGGCCATTTCGGCCAGCGCGACGGCGGCGAGAACATAGGGGCCGTCGCTGACAATGGCCTCGCAGGCCTTGATCATGACATGGTGGGCGTCGGCCCCATGGATCAGGGCGGAAATCGATCTGCCATAGGCCGAGAGCGCCCAATTCAGGCGACGCAGCTCGTCGACCTGATCTTCGGCGAGAGCCTTTTCTCTCAGCGCCCGTTGCAATGGCATCAGCCTAACCGAGACATGAGGGGGCGCCGCCGGGCTCCGTCTAAGGCGCGGAGAGGGGGCGGTGACGGATCGCCGCATCCCCCGTCCGGAGCCGTCCAAGTCGTGGCGTCAGTCCCACGCCTTTCTTTCAGACTTGACTATGCGTCACACCAGGGAGGCGGACAACGCGGCATCCGGCCGCAGCCGCGGGGAGGGCGGCGCCTGACGGGCGGGTTCGCCGACGGCTTGGCGCCTTGGCCGTTTCGGCCCGCCTGGCGCCTAAATATGCGGCTCTCGCCTGCCAGTTGGAACGGGCGTGAGAAGCCGGCGGCGACAGCGTCATCGCCTGTGCTATCGACCGGCCATGGCTGCCCGCCCAATTCGCGTCGTCGTAACTCTCCTGGCCGCCCTCGTCCTCGCCGCGCCACTTTGCGGCGCTCCCGTTTTAGCCGCCGAACAGCTTCCCAGCACGCCGGCGCCCACGGCCAAGGATTGGGCGGCCCTGGGAAAGCTGCCTGACTGGAGCGGCACATGGGTGCCGGACATGCGCGATCAGGGCATGCAGGAAACCTCCAATCCCCCGCCTTGGACGCCGTCGGTGGCCGCGGAGATGCGTCAGGCCGAGGCGGAGGAGGCGGCCGGGGCGCCCCGAGGCCTCTTCATCAACTGCCTGCCGGAGGGCATGCCGAGCTGGATGCTGATCTCCCACAACGCCATGGAGATCCTGTTCACGCCGGGTCAGGTCACGCTTCTGGGTGAGTCCGACGGCAACCGTCTGCGGCGGATCTATACGGACGGTCGGGCTCATCCCGCGGACCCGGATCCCAGTTTCCACGGCCACTCCATTGGCCACTGGGAGGGCGACACGCTGGTGGTGGATACGGTGGCGATACTGCCCGAAACCTTCATCGCGATCAGCGAGTCCGTCGGCGCCCCCAATGATGGCGATATGCATATTGTCGAGCGGATTCACCTCGTCGGGCCCGGGGTGTTGCACGATGATCTGGAAGTCACGGCCCCGCACGCCCTGTCCAAGACCTGGAAGACCACCCGCGTGTTCCTGCGCCATCGCCTGGTTCGTGATGCGATCAGCGAGGGGGTTTGCCTTCAGGGCTTCTTCGCCGAAGGCCGGGACAAGGCGGGGCACGCGGTTTTCACGCCCGTGCCGCAGGACAGTGGCGGCAATGTCGCGCCCAAAGGCCAATAGAGAGAGATTGACATGACCCGTTGGGCGATATCCGGCATGGCGCTCGCCACACTCGCGGTTTTGGGCGCCGGCCCCGCGGGAGCGCACCATTCCTTCGCCATGTTCGATCCCACGAAGGTAGTGGTTCTGGACGGCGCGGTGAAGGAGTTCTCCTGGACCAATCCCCACGTCAGCATCCGCATCATGGTCAAATCCAAGACGGGCGGCGATCCCGAGCTCTGGACGGTGGAGCTCACCAGCCCGGGCAACCTCACCCGCGCGGGATGGACGCGCACGACCCTCAAACCCGGCGACACGGCCGAGGTGACGATCCACCCCTTGCGCAACGGCGAGCATGGCGGGGGCTTCATGAAGCTCAAGACCGCCAGCGGTCAGATCTTCGTGGGCGGATCGCCCGGACCTCAACAGGGGGTTTCTTAAGGCCCCCCGATGCTCACCGCCTTCGCCGTCTGGCTCCGCGCCACCCCCTTCAGCATCGCCATCGCCTCTCATGATTGGATCATTCCGGCCGTGCAGAGCCTCCACATCGTCATGATCGCCGCCCTGATCGGCTCGGTGCTGGTCATCAACCTGCGGCTGCTGGGGTTGATAGAGACGGGCCAGGCGGTCAGGGCGCTCATGGATCACTATCTGCCCGTCGTCGCCGTTTCGATCCTTGTCCTGGCCTTGACCGGAGCTGTGCTCATCATCGGCGAGCCGACCCGGGCGCTCTTTCGGATCACGTTCTGGATCAAGATGGCCCTCGTCGCGGCGGCGGCCATTCTGACCTGGGGGCTCAGTCGCTTCTCACGCACGCCTATGGCGCTCGCGGGCGGGGTGGGCGCCGCCTATGTGCTCAAGACCGGCGCCGTCATCGCGCTTATTCTGTGGACCGCGATCATCTTCGCCGGTCGGTGGATCGGCTATACCGAAGGCTGGCCGGGCGCGCCGCAATAGACCTCTGATGGACCGCGCTCATGGATATTAACGACCTTGCCGAGCGCCTGAAGGCGACGCCCCTCTCCCAGGCGATCAGCGGTTCCGACACCCTCTTTCCGCTCCTCGAATGTGTGCATGTCCTCGCGGTGGTGGTCGTCGTGGGCGCCATCGCCATCGTCGATCTGCGCCTGCTCGGGCTGCGGGCCCGGGGACGCGACATTCATGAATTGCTCAATCAGTTCGTCCCCGTGACGCTGGGCGCTTTCGCGGTTGGCTTCGTGGCGGGGGCGTTGATGTTCATCGCCAAGCCGGACACCTATATCGCCAACGCTTTTTTCCTCGTGAAAATGGGCCTTCTGGCCCTGGCGGGCGCCAATGCCGTGGCCTTTCACCTGATCTTCAGCCGCTCCCTGGCGCGGGTTGCCGCCGGCGTGGCCGCCCCTCTGCCGGCGCGCCTCAGCGGCCTTTTCTCCTTGAGCGTCTGGATCGCCATCATCGCCTGTGGGCGATGGATCGGCTTCACGACGTGACATTGGCAAGGCGGACCTGGGCCGCCATCGGGGGCGCCGGTCTTGTGGTCTTGGGGGCCCTGACCTGGCTGATCTGGAGCGCGGCCATGGACGGCCGGCTCTTGCGCACTGATCCTGGGGCCCTGCCCCAGCATCCCACCCTGATGTCTTACGCCCACGAACGGGGAGCGCCCGTGTTCCAGGCGCGCTGCGCCGCCTGTCATGGGCGGGACGGGCGGGGCGACCCCGCTCGCGGGGCGCCAAACCTCACCGACGCCGATTGGCTCTATGGCGCCGGCGAGATCGCCGATCTCGAGACCATCATCGCTCACGGCATTCGCGCGGGAGCGCCGCGCACCCTGGCCTTCGCCGAGATGCCCGCCTACGCCCACCCCAAGCCCTCGCGCACGGAACCGATCCCGCCTCTGTCTCCCGCCGACATCCGCGACATGACCGAATATGTGGTCTGGATGAGCGGACGCCCCGCCGATCCGGCGGCCGTGGCCCGGGCCGCGCCTGTCTTTCAGACCCGCGGCGGCTGTTATGACTGCCATGGCCGGGATGGCGGGGGCGATAGCGCCATCGGCGCGCCGCGCCTCACCGACGCCGTCTGGCTCTATGGCGGCGGCCGCGCGGATATCGCGCACAGCCTGGCGGAGGGACGCCACGGGGTCAGCCCCGCCTTCGCGGGGCGCCTGACGCCGGTGCAGATTCGCGAGACAGCGGTCTATGTCTATGGCCTCTCCCATCCCGGCCGCTCCGCGTCCCCGCGATGAGCGCTTGGCTCAATTTCCGCGAAGTCTACCCACGCCGCGCCCTGTCCCTCGCGGCCGCGGGCGCCCTGATTGGGCTCGGCGTCGCGGGATTTGGCCTGTTCACCGCCAAGGGCGTCTCCACCTTCATCGTACCGGCCGAGGACGTGGCCACGGTCAATCAGCAGCCCATCTCCCGCCTCGACTACGCCGCCCAGCTGAAGGCGGTCTATGACGTGGATCCCGCCGCCGCGAGCCCCGCCCAGAAGCGCAAGGTGCTCAGCGACATGATCCGCGAGGAGCTGTTCGTGCAGCGCGCGGAGGAGCTGGATGTGGCCAGCGTCGATCCCGATGTGCGCGCCGGCATGGTCAACGCCATCGAGCAGCAGGCCGCCGCCGACGCCATCACTGCTCAGCCCACCGAAACGCAACTCCGCGCCTGGTTCGACGCCCACCGCGCCGCCTATGCCAGTGAGGGGTCCATCGCCGTGCGCGACCTGGTTTTTCCGCCAGACCGGGCCCCGGCCGCCCTCGGCGCGCTGAAGGCGGGGCAGGGCGCGGACGCCGTCCTCGCGCGTTTGGGGGGCAAGGACACAGAGGCGGTCAAGGGCGAGGAGTTCTATTTCGCCGCGCGCATCCATCTGGGACCGGCCGCCTTCGCGGCGGCGACGGCGACGCCGACCGGCGGCGTCGCGACGGCGCCTGGGGGTCATGTGCTACTCGTGAAGCTCAATCATCCGCCCGCGCCCTTCACCTATGAACGGGCGCGCGATCAGGTGCTGAGCGACTACCGAGCGGCGGCGGCGGCGAGGCTTAAGGACGGCAATGAACGTTTCCTGCGCGAGCGCGCCAATATCCTGATCGCCCCGGACCTGAAGTGATCCGCGTACGTCTCCTAGCTCTGATGGCCGTCCTCATCGCCTGGGCGGCGGCGGGGGCGGCGGGCGCCCATACGCGCAGTGAATCCAACGCCCTGTGGGAAGTGAACGGCGGTGATGTCGATGTCGTCCTGACCCTACCGGATCTCGAGGCCCGGCGGATTTCGGCAGTCGGCGAACGGCCCACCGACGCGGCGCTGGAGGCCTATCTCCAAAAGCGCGTCTATCCCTTGGACGCCGGGAAATCCTGTCCGCTGGTTCCCCCGATCGAGGCGCTCTCGGCGGCCGCGGGATTTCGCAAATATGATCTGACCTTCAAGTGCGGCTCGGGGCGAGATCTGGCCATTCACTCCGACGCCTTCTTTGATCTCGTCCCCTCCCATGTCACCTTCGCCCAGATTCAGAACGCCGCCGATGGCGACTTCGCGGAACAATTGATCACCGCCGACCACCGCACCGCCGAGGTCACCGGCGGGGAGAGCACACGCCTCAAGGCCGCCAGCTTCCTTGATTTCATCGGCATGGGCGTGATGCACATCTTCACGGGCGTCGACCACATGTCCTTTCTGTTGGGACTGATCCTGATTTCCCGTCGGCTGCGGGATCTCATCTTCGTCGTGACCGGCTTCACCATTGGCCACAGCCTCACCCTGGCCCTGGCCGTCACGGGTGTGATCAGGCCCCACGCCGAGTTCATCGACGCCCTGGTGGCCCTGACCATCGCCATGATCGGCGCGGAGAACCTGGCCGTCGCCACGGGTCGTTCAGGCCTCATCGCCGTGATCCTGGGGGCGGGGCTGGGGGTCATGGCCATCGCCCGTCTCCTGGGCTTTGGAAGCCTGCCCAGCCTGTTGCTTCTGGGGGCCGGTCTCTTTGGCGCCAACTACATGCTCGTCTCCGGCCAGGTGCGTGACGCC
>Ga0116226_10003167_pt1 | contig 14501 bp, 14 predicted proteins | sample S1TSphfallax_FD_89692 | JGI IMG/M metagenome (GOLD analysis project Ga0116226, IMG submission 89692) | Host-associated microbial communities from peat moss isolated from Minnesota, USA - S1T2_Fa - Sphagnum fallax MG | ecosystem: Host-associated > Plants > Peat moss > Unclassified | place: USA...
ATATTGATTTAAATTGAATTTGAACAAATTCGATTAATATGCCATGTGGCAAATTTATATTGCACCACGTGTCACAATCTAAACCATCTAAACATAAAATTAAATGTCTTAGATAAATTTTAAATAATAATAATATTTTTTAATTATTAAGAGTTGGGACACATGGCAACACATAACTTGTTCCAGTTGTTCACCAAAAAAGTCGCATCCTAGTTGTAAGCGACAATACGTATATGACAAGTCAAAAGATGAAGGCATATTTCGTTGTCTTTTTCTTTCATCCAAAATTTGTTCTCATCTACGACTAATGTCAATGAGACTTGTCCAACGTGACTATTAAGATTTTAGTTGCAAATGTTGCTTACAATAGGCATATTTCGTTGTCTTTTTCTTTCATCCAAAATTTGTTGTCATCTACGACTAATGTCAATGAAACTTGTCCAATGTGACTATTAAGATTTTAGTTGCAAATGTTGCTTGCAATTAAAAATTAGTCACGGGGACTAGTTGCAAAATGGTCATTTTCTACTAATGTTTGTTCGTCCCCAACGTATATTCTGCTTGGCGTAATAAACAATTTGTGCAGTTATGGTTTGTTAGTTTGGGTGGCCATGGATTGTCCCTTGGAGCTTGTTTCAAGGTGTTCATGAAATTTAGTCAAACATTCATATTATGGTGGCATACACTTTGTATTCCTACACATTATTTTTCAATGCCCAATATCCCACTTTAACATTGTATTCTACATCTATTGCATTCATCTATCTATGATCCACTACTGGATACAAATCCAAGTCTAGAGGAGTTTTAACATGCATTCTCACATTCTAAACCTACATTATAAATGGAGAATTGTTGGTTCCACCATGCCTCTTTCTCATTATATACAATTGTTCATAACATTTGTCTCTTGTGTAATTATAATTTTCTAATGTCCTTTTCATACTGTGGGATGGTAACATTTATGGTAGTCAGTTATTGACATTCTATTATTTGATCAATGATTGTTTGTCTCAATAGTCACAGCATATACTTCCTAGTTGATCACTATTTTAATGCATATTGTTTCAAATTGTGCCATTTAGCGCCATTGTTCATCTCAAAATTTTGAATCCATTTTTAAATTCAAAATATGATCTTTCTAGATATCGGTAAATCTTTATCATTGAACACATTGATTTATTTTTTAGTGTGAAAAGTACCAATTACATATGCATACACAAAACTTTTCGTTCATTATTGCTTGTGTTTTGCTATTCAATTATAGTGTACATTCAAGGTTTTATTTTCTTACTTCTATTATCACAAATGTCCATATAGTTTTCATAAAATTCTTCCTAAGAAAATCAATTTTTATCCATAATTGGAATTGAATCCATTTTATTCTAATCAATTTTCCTTGGATTACATCTTATCTCTACATATAAACATTGCATATATTGATTCTACTGCACAATGCAATTGAATAAACACTATTTTATCACTAGGGGTTTGGGTGTCGTCTTTTCAAACTATCCCACAATTCTTTTGGTTTTGGTGGCAGTCTAATCATCTGTTGATTCACTGGCGTTTAGAGGACTTTGTTTCTATCGTGTTGAGGGGACCAGACCTGCCTCCTTCAAGTTGCATATAATATTTTATTGCTAATAAATCACATAAGGTGACCAAGTCTTTGTTTGATAAATCTTTGAAAAGGCTAGTAAAGTAATGTTTTGGAAGTGGCTTTTTAAGGTTTGCATGTTGTTTCAAAAATTCCATTGTGTTTAAACACCATCTAATGATAGTCTTCAATATCATGTGCTATTGATCAAGGGTTTTGCCTTGGCTTGTTCGTGGCAATAAATGGAGCTTGTTATTTTTTCTTTTCATTTGCCCTTCACTAAGTGGCCCACTCATTTGTGTTATTCACTTTGTCTTTTTGTAGATTGCCCCATTTCCTGATTTCTAAAATTCCCCATAAAGGGCCAAATCTATGGTCATCTTAAGGAACTTGCCATGGTCATTCTATTTGCTCATAAATTATGTCCAAATTGAATGCAACAATGCGTTTTCAATCATGCATTGAATTGTTAGTGGTAGCTTGCCAATAATCATTAATCTATTGATAATTTTTGGAAGAAATCCAATTGAGGTTTTAATACTATGTTAGCCAATTAAGTACACAAATTAATAACATTGGCTAGGATGATACAAATAATTCTTTTAGGTAATAGGATTGCAATATTATATTAGAGGTATAATCATTGTAAGTGGATAATGATGATATTGAAAATGCAAACAAACAATAACCATTAAAAAAATGTAATTCATAATTTATTTAGAAATGAAATGACTATGCAATCATTGTATGATTATTTTATAAGCTTCTAGTTGAGTTATGGGGACTGATTGAGTACTATATATGCAACATTTGGAGTTTTAGGGACTGAATGGGTATTATAAAAGCATTATTTGGAATTAGAAGAATAAAGATTTTTCAACTTCTTTTAACAATTAACTCCTAAGTTCAACTTTAGCCCCAATTCATATCAAAAAGTTTATTGAACCACAAATTAATACCAAGATTGGTATTTTGGTTTTTGTTCAATTGTTGTGACAAACTTTTTTCTACTATCATACACATCTTGTGGTTTTATGGCCAGGCCTATCATTCAACGATTCACATGTTGTTTGATCACTTTGTTCTTTAAATCTTGTGGCACCTGGGCTCATTTGCTTGGAGTTGCATCTATTGGGTTCCCAAGGGTTACCAAATCTTCTATCAACAAGTCTTTCAATGAGCTTGTAAAAAAAAGTTTTGGAATTGGCTTTTTCAAACTTGCCCATTCTTGGAAGAAATTCATTGCATGTGTAAACATCACCCAATGGTAGTTTTCCATATCCTTTTTTGAAATGTTTATAGTTTGTTTAAACAATGTAAGACTTTTTTTTGTCAATATTTACATTCGCCCATCGCCATGTCGCCCATTCATTTGTTTTGTCTTAATTTTTTTCCATTATGATCACCATGTTCTAATTTCTAGCAACTACTTGAGGTGTCTAGCAAGGTAGGAATTCTTAGATATTGAAATGGTGTTCTTATCATTTCGCATATTCTATCTAGTATGCTTGAAATTAAAGTGTATTCAATCATTGTTTCCAAGGTGTTCGATGTGACCATTGTTGTGAATGTTTTTTTGAAATTGTAAAATAGATGTTTATAAATTGCAAATGGGTTGTAGTCATAGAAAAGTTGGAGCTAGGTAGTTTTAATGGAGAAGGGGAAAGAATGCAATTTGATTCTTCAAGTAACAAGAATGTCCAAGACATAAGAGGTTTGAAAGATTGAATTGAAGTAGAAAATAAGTTGAATAAATAATGTGTGATCTCATATTGTCTTAATTCCTTATGGGAACATATCTCTTGGAGATGAACAAGTGGTGTTTTAGTTGACACATGCCTTTTAGTTGTGAAAAGGTAAAGTTTGGATTGACAAATAATTCTTTGTTTTGAACAAGTTTTATTCATCTTTTTTTTTCATTTGTTTTTATTTTTCATCCATTTTATCCTCCAAGTAACAATAATGTTGTTAGACATAATAGTTTTGAAAGATTGCATTCAAATAAAAAAAGGTTGAAATGGTATAAATAATGTGTAGTCTCATATTGTTTCAATTTATAATGGGAACATACCTTTTGGAAATGAGCAGGTGGTGTTTTGGTTAACACATATTTCTTGGTTGTGAATAAGTAATGTTTGGATTGCCACATAACTCTTAGTTGTGAATAGGTTTTGTTCATCCTTTTGTTCATATGTTATAATTTTTCATCCATTTTCTTTTTTCATCCATTTTTTTTTCATCTTTGGACACGTGGAAAAATATTCCTCCATGTCATGAAATATTTTTTGTTATGTGTTATCAGAATATTTCTACAAAAATTCAGTTTTGTTCACCTATTCATGTTCATGTTCACATTCTCACCAAATAGCAATCTTCGATGTGAAAAAATGGGATTTACTTTCATCCATCGATTTCCCATTGACAACATTGATGACTAATTGTACAGTGGAGGAATCGGCTATTGGATATTTTGGATCTAGAATGAGGCTAATATTCATTAAGTCATGAATTCTAATTGCTCATTCCAAATTTCAAATTTTGTTTTTGGAACATGAATTTTTAGTTGGCAATTCATTTTTTGTTTTAAACCCTATGATCAAGATTTTGGTCCCACTTAGGTCTTCCCCATTTTTGGTTCGAATAACTAGGGTATCTTGAATTTTGGTTCCTACTATCGAATCTTTGTTTTCGGTTCCATCCATCGAAATTGAAAATTTTGTGCATGTTCCTTGTACATTTTCCAAGATTGTAATGTTGACCCTTATTTCGATATTGGCTAGATCCCTCCCCATTTTAACTATTGATTTTAATCCTCTAGAAGCATTTGAATCTTGGAATTGGTAGGGTTTCAATTTGTTGATGTTGACTAAAATGGGGTTAGGATCAAACTTGTCTACAATCATTAAAAATGTTGTATTGTTAAATAAACAATACTAAATCATGTATGGTCCAAACCAACGTTGTTTGAATTTACTTGTGTGTCCTTTGTGTGCTTTTGGAAACTAAAGCACATAATCACAAAGGGAGAAGGACTTGGTTTAATATTGATTTTGCACCCACAATGCATGATTCCATTATCACTTGCATGTGGTTTTTGTTGCAAGTGTATGGGATTCTTCCAACTTTTATAACTTTGACAGTTAGGTAATAAGTACCCATGTCATGGCAAAATCCTGAGATGTTGCAAAATTGGTCGTAGGTAATAAGTATTCAAAGCATGCAATCCATACATCAATTGAAAAGGAATATGACTTGTGCCCACCTTGAAGGCTATTTTGTAAGGAAACAAAATAGTGTGGAGATGTTCGTCCCAATTCGTGCAATTTTTGTTGACTAACTTGGTCAATAGTAGCCCAATAACCTTATTGGTAGATTTTGCTTGACCATTTCCTTTAAGGGTAGTAAGTTGTAGAGCTAGTGTGCCGAAACAAAAAATGAATGGTAAGAATCTTGATGGCCTTATTGATGAAATGAGTACCTTGGTCATTAACCAAAGTGAAAGGACAATTGAACCTAGTTAGAATGAATTCATAAATGAATTGAATTGTGACTATAGTTGTGTTGGTCCTTAGTGCCTTTCCTTCCACCCACTTGGTTGCATAATCAATGGCAACCAAAATGTACTTGTTGTTGTGTGAGTGACTCATGGGCTTAATGGGGCCAATGAAATCCAAACCCCATTTCATTAATTGTTTAGTTGGGAGCATGGTCATCAATTTCGCCATTGGGGTATGTAAGAGATTTTTGGTTCATTGACAAGCATCACATGATTGATAGTGTTGTTGTGCATCCTTGTATAAAGTTGGCCACCAATATTTAACATCCAACACCTTTCATGCTATGTTGTCCGCCAAAAAATGCCTACCACCAACTCCTTCGTGCATTTTCCATATGATAACCAAAATCTCGTCATCATGGAAACAGTGGTGCAAAATTTGATCTTGCCCTTAATTGTACAATTTCCTTTCAATGATGGTAAAGGGCAACACCTTCAACACCAATTTCTTCCAATGTTCCATGGAATAACCCTCTAAAAAATTTCTGGTAGCAATGTACGTATGCACTTCCTATAGCCATTTCGGTTGAAGTAAAAACAATGACATGTTCGTCGTTTTGTCAAGCACCCCTGGATTTTCGGTAGCATCATGAAGTCACAAGAGAACATCCACCACTAAATGAGAATGACTTGGTTTGTACACCATTGAAAAATCACATTCTAGGAATAACAATAGCCACCTAGCAATTTGTCCTGAGAATTGAAACCTTTTGACAAGATACAACAATGCCATTTGGTTGATGTAAAAAACAAACTTGTTTCCAAGTAAATAATGTTTGAATTTATGCAAAGCATAAACCATGGTGAGTGCTTTTCTTTTGGTGGTGGTGGTGTAGTTTTTCTCCACATTGTTCAATAATATGGAGGCATATGCAATTGGCTAATCACATTTTCCAATAGGATTTTGAGCCAGCATAGCCCTAACTGTTAGATTTGACGTGTTTGTGTGGACATGAAACTCCATGTCCCATTTGGGTGCAATTAAGATAATGCATCCATATACCTTTATGTTACGGCCTCCCATGCTTCATAACATTTGACAATCCACACAAACACCTCTATTTTGCAAAAGAGTTTTGTGATGGGGGCCATGATGAAGGCAAAGTTACTATTGAAACATCGATAATATTAAACCATTCCATTGAAAACATGTATGTCTTTAGGTGTTTTGGTGTGGGCATATTCTTGATTGTGAAGATTTTTTTTTATCAACCAATTTTCCTGCCTTCAAGATGACGTACCCAAGTATGACCCTTGAGTAAACCAAAAACATGCATTTTTCCATATTTAGATTAATACTGAATTTTCAGCATTTGTCAAAACACAACAAAAATTTGGCAAGGTGCGTTTTGAGGTCACTTAATACATTGAAATCATTTATAAACGATTTCATGAACACTTCGAGGTATTCATGAAATGTCGTACTCACTTCTTACTGGTAACTTGGTGGAACATTATTTAATCCAAAAGGCATGACTATCCAAACAAATGTTCCCCAATTGATATGAAAGAAGTCTTGTACTTGTCTTTTGAGGCGTTCGTTATCTAAAGATAACTCAAAAAGTCATCCAAAATTGAATAAACTTCATGCCTTGGCACCATGTCCGATACTTCCTCCATAAAAGGTAAAGGATAAGGATCCTTTTTCATGGCAACATTCAATTTTTGAAAATCCACACAAATTCGGAACTTCATGTTCTTTTTCAGTACCACCAAAATGGGAGAAAGCCAAGTTGCCTCCTCCATTAGTGTGATGAATCCCGCAACTAGCTAGCAGCTTATCCAAATCCTACATCATTACCATAACGTAGTTTGGATTCATTTGATATCGTGCTTGATGTGATGTAGGTATATTAGTATTGAGCTCAATTCAATGTTGTGTTAAGTGCAGTGGAATACCTCTTAAATTCTTGTATATCAATGCAAAGACATCCTTATATTATTTTAATAGTTGCATCTGTTATAGAAGGGTCCAAATTAGTGTTCAACTTCACCACTTGCAATTTGTCATGAGTATCCAATTTAGTGGGTGAATTTGGACTTCTTCTGATAAATTCCACTTTGCAATCTTCATGTCATGCACCTTGATTTGAATTAGCGTAGTGTCCATCGAAATTTTTCTTGGTGTGTAAAGAAAATAAAAAATTAGTTTGTTGATATCGATTTTCATATCAATACCAATTTTGGTCTTAGTACCAATTTTGGAATTAGTATCGGTTTTGGCATCAGTATCAAGTTTTGCATTTGTACCAATTTTGGCATCAACTACCATCGCCAATAAGATTTTTAGCTTTGGTAAAGTAATGGTGCCAATTGCAAACAAATTTGGTTTGGCTACCAACAACACGTCTTCCTTTTCATTTGACTTTATTAACAGAATTGTAGCAAAACAAGACTTCTGGGCATTTGGTGTTGCTATCCAAATGTTTTGTTATTGCTATGGTGCATGAAATTATTCCCCTAGTCATGTGTGACCTTGGCGTCTTGTAGCCATGGACAACCCAACAACATGGAGTAACTAGCATCCAATACATTGTTTTTCATCACTATGAAGGTGACAATATATAGAATACCATGGATAAGGACTTTCAAATTTTGAATTAACCCTATTGATTTGGTTAAGGTTTGGTTTGCCATCCTAAAGTGCAAGCTTTGAAATAGGTAATCCTAATTTTTTCTTCAAATCCTCCATAATAATGTTAGCATTTGACCCCCCATCCAACAAAACATCTTCCACTAGGTTTTTTCCAAGATGTACTTGATTTATAGCCATGTGAGGATCTACAACCACTGACCGTACATCAAAAGGTTGAGCTTGAAGATGGGTTGGTTGGCTATTGGGAGATATTATAAAAACCACGTATTGTTTTAAATAAAAGGTCAAGTGCATGAGTTGACCAATGGTAAAGGTATGTTTACTACTTAGTAATTGTTGACCGATTTCCTAAAGCACGTCTTGCTTTTCAATAATTGTTTCATTGTTAGCAAAATTGGTTTTAGTTTTTGGTGGTTTAGATGATTCTTCCATCGGTAGTTGGTTCCTTGTGATTGCTTTTATTATGGATTTTGTTGTTTGCATTTGTTGGATCACTGATTCAAAGGTCTTTTGCAATTGTTCCTCCTTTTCCCAATCATTCGCAATCTTGTGAAAACAACAAATTTAGTTGTGACAAGCAATTGGCTATAAACCATAATGGCAATTGTCACCCATGAAGTTACTTTTACTTGTTATCTTTCTATGTCTTTTGAAAATGCAACAATGAACATAGAGAGATTTGTTGAAAATTTGTAATGTCTTACAATGAGAAAAAAGAAAAAAAAAACAAACAAAATAACAACAATGAGAAAGGGAAAATAAGTAATGTAGAATGCCCAATTTGTATATTTAATAATTCTTTTGCAACTACATTTATCATCAACATCTTTGGATTACAAATCAAAGCATGATCTTCATGAGATCAAATGGTAAACAACACAGATGACAAGAGAAATTGAAAAATGGTTGCATTTTTTCCAATAACAAAAAGGACATCCAACAATGTGTGCAACAAAGATTATCATGTTGACAAATTCAAACTAGGAAAGGAAGTTAATCTATAGTAAAATCGAGTCCAAAAGCACGTATCAACTTTAAAATTAATTGCAACTTAGACAATGCAAACAATTAAGGCGTAAGTATTAGGTTTTGCAACTCCAACTCCTTGTACTTGCAAACCATGAAGGAAACTACGTCATTCTATGGTTCAAATTTTACTAGAGCACAACATGTATCATTTGTTTTTCTAAAATAACCAAACCATTACAAATTCATTCCTTGAAAGTAAAACCATACTTTGGAATTATAACACATTGTTACTTAGACTACCATGCATAAAACAAAAAGAAAATTGGTTAGTAAGGTGGGTTTGGTAAGGTTGTTTGAAATAAATTGGAAAACACCTCGCCATGCTTTGTTGGTGGAATTTCTGAACAACTGGAAGGAGCATAAAAGAGAACATATTTTTGCTCACATTGATGAGAAGGCATTGGTTATCGATGTGCACACCATTGAAAAAGTTTTAGAGGTCAATTCCAAAGGACAGAGGGAGCAAAAGCATGTTGAAATGAATTTCATTACCATTTAAGCATATGTGAATATTGAGCAATGGAGCATCAGGAAGATGAAATAGCCTTTTAACATCAAATTTTTTATGTTAATTTAGGTAGCTAGTCTCCTAGAGCAAATCCACATATGGAGAGGAGGTGACAAAGATTTTAATAGGAAACACTAGCTTAATCTAAAGAAGAAGAAGTCGAGGTCATTATTTTCAAGTGTAAGAATACAAGTATGTACAAAGTTGTGGAACAACCACTTCCAATTACAACCATGTACACCATCTAAAAACATACTCCGCAACAAGCACAAGCAAAGAGGCCATGCTCATTAATAATGTGAACATAGTTTGTGAAAAGGGAGGAAATGTAGGCTAAGTGAGAGAGGGAAAGATCCTTAATTCCAATTGAAGAAGTACAACTAAAGATAGAGTGGAAACAATCTTCAATTCTAGCGTAGAGGAGTGGCCATGGTCACCACCAATGGTAGTAATATTAGAATAACAAGTGAATTTTGAACTTGCAATTGTATCATTGTGACATTGCATGAAAACATGTTAGGTTCTTTTATTGGTTTTTATGAGGGACATAATTAGTTCCAAGCTTATAAATTTTTTAAACAATCATCAAAAGAGATTTCTAGGGATTCAAGTCTATCATTCCACACACCAAGGACATCGGGCTTTATTGGATCAAAGGTGAAGTAACTTATGAAGGAAACTAATATGCACTACAACAAAAGGTGTCCATTATGTCAAGTGGTTTCCCTAGATTTTGAATGAATTCATTAGTTGTAATGAATGAAACCTAGTAAGGATGTAATGAATTCACTAGTCTAATGAACAGAAACTAATGAACGACACCCACATTTTGTAGTATTGATGTTTCATCAAATGGCTCAATATAGCCAGCATATGATGTGATGTTGGAAATGTCAAGGTTAAAGTTATAATAACAACAAGGTGAAACTAATAAGTTGTAGTTAACTATAAAGTTCCAAACTTCATTTCAAGAAGTATAAGAATTAAAATAGCAATTAATAGCACATGACATGTAAAAAAAGGAGTTAGCATTGAAAGAAATCAATTCAATTTAAGGTACAAATGGATATTTGCCATGAAAACCAAAGGAAAATAATTTGGAGTTATAAGTGAATGTTTTAGAGAAGGTTAAGGTGGAGAAGAGATGTTATAAAATTTGAAATTTTATGATGATAAGTATTGGGAGTTGAAAACATAGGTTGATAAAAATGTAGTTAAATGTGAAGCATTAACCAAGGATAATAGTGGATTAGATCATTTTGTGGTTGAACAATAGTGGCAAATCTTGTGCAAAATAGAAATAAGGCACAAGCAAGCATGGAACAACTGAAGGCCTTTAATGAGAGGACCATTAAGGCACTATGACACAATGTAACCAAAAGGTAGACTGTTATGTAGAAGATGAAAACCTTGGAACCATATTATTCCAATAATATGTTGTAGGAGTATGATGAATTGAAAATGTAGCACACCATTTTTCGAACAAAAAAAATTCAATGGAATTAACAACCCAAAAGGTTGATACATGGTGGAACTTGGTGCAGGATCTGTCTGCTAGAAATTTGAAATATATATTTTTTAAACATTAGTGGACGAAAATTTCTACAAATAGAATTTGAAGGCATACAAGGAGGCATTTCTAAATTTGTTGTACAAGTTTCCACCCCAAACCTTAGAGCATAAGACAAATAATCATGATTTGGAGAAAGAGCAAGTAGGTCCTATTCGCTAGACTAGAGGGTTGGAATAGAACCACCAACTGAACCTATGGAAATGAGAGGTGATAGCATGACGGAGGTTGTTTAAGGAACAAATGATATAATACCACAACATGAAATACTTTTAACAAACTTGCAGGTTGTTACAAAAGTTTAAGTACAACAATCATTATAGTCATTACATGTACAACCAAAATTGTAAATTACATGACAACATTATCAACCATAATATTCGGAGATTATGTGAAAACACCTACATTAAAGGTTTTTATACATGAGGAAAAGGATAATGGACATACATAATTCAATATAAAGGTTCAACAATAAAAACATGGGCTAACAATAGAAGTTCATACACGAGATTTAATGTTTAGTGCAAATATTTGTACATGAAGCAAACACATATTCTATAGGATGTAGTGATTGCATTAACATGTTCATTATGTGTTTTACATTTCCAAGATTTTGAGGATGAAATTTCAAGTACGTGGGGCATAATGTTAATGGTAAATTAAGGCATATTAAAACAAATGAATGAATTTGAATTTTCTTTTGGTGAGAACATTTCAATATCTTTCCATGAATTTCAAAAAGAGTGAGAACTTTTGAAAAGCATTGTATGTAAAGATAAAAATTAAATTAAATTAAAGAATAAGTTTTTTGCAATTTATTTTGAACGAAAAAAAGATTAATGCAAACCTGCTTGTGAAATAAAATTGTGTGGAAAAATTATAGAACATATGTTCCAGTTAAGAGGTTATGTAATTATGTGTTCTTTTTACAAAATTCAAAATTTATAAATTAGAACACCTAGGAAATTTTAGGTATAGAAGATTGTAAAATTTAATACTTACCATAACCAATAACTATTTGCCACCACCCTTGTGAACTTGTGGTCCTACGCATTATATGGTATTTTCATTGTTATAAACATCTATTGCCATCACCTTGTTAATTTTTTATGCTCTCATGGTCTTGTTTAACGTTGAGGTCTTTTTGTTGTTACAATTAATAGCTACTGCCATCACCTTCTTGATTTTGATGATCTCACAATCTTGCTTATCATTATGGTCTTCTCATTGTTGACCAATAGCTACCACCATCACCTCCTAATCTTAGTCATCTTTTGGTTGTGTTTCTTAATTGTGACACTTATGTTGTTTTTGTTTTTGCATGTATAACTAGTAGTGAGAATGTGAATTTTTCCACTAAGTTTCCATTAAAACTTGATTGTTGCAATTCTACATTAGGTTTTAGTGTGGGTACAAGCATAATACTAGCAAAACTCTACAACCATAGATGGTACATAAGTGTGCACAAGTGTGACTTTTGTTGGCAAACAATAAGATTATTGAAATCTCAAAGGTTTTTTTCCCAAACTTGGGCATTCTTTGTTTTCTCCCAAGGTAAGTTCAAGTGATAATGAAAGAAACCATCCTAAGCGATTGAAATGTGTTCTTTGTTATCCCATTCCCCATATTATAGGATTTTTAAAAGGCATCCTAAATTGCAACAACAAATGGATTTTTTGCATTTTGGAAAACATCTTGAATGCCTTCATTAATGATTGTGGAATGAATGGAAAAAACAAGAAAAGGATAGACATGGAAGATCATTTCTTGAGCATGACCATTGTTTTGACTTTTCTTGTTTCAAGTGTGGTGTTCAGGTCAAGACAACATTATTTGTGGGGTCATGTTAGGGGCATGCCATGTCTAAGTGTTGCTAACATGCCACAAATGATTTTAAAGTTTGTGTTAACCTAACTTTTATTTCAATTGAGGAAACATAATCCATTTTGCAAAAACCTATCACATTGACTAAAAACGATGAAAAGGGTGACAAGAGGGGCACAAAACATCTTTGAATATCGATGTGCCACCACTAAAGCTCAAATTATAGTAAAAAATAGGTTTGCTTTTCAAATCATTTTGTTTCAAAAGATTTTGGGATTCAAGCTCACCATTGCCTTCTATTATGGAAAACAACAATCACTAGCACTTTAAGGCCATGTGTCAAGTCCACAAGTTTAGGTAATAGCCCAAATTGTTGCAAATATTTTGAATATGATGGTTCAACAATGTGTGTTGTACTAAAATCAATGTTACTAGCTTTTTTTTAATGCCCTTGTTGCGACAATTTCACTTGTATGTCAAACGTCGGTGGATGGCTTGATATTTAATTCCATTGAGACTCAAGAGTTTGATGTTGAACTTGAAATCTTACAATAACGTATGTTAAAACAAGTTGTATAGGTTTTGGAACCTTTATTTTCATTTGTGTTTTCTTTTTAATCTTGCAAAGCTTACAATATGTTGGTAATGATGTAAAACCCTCATTACAAGAGGTTGGGTTGGTCATTCAATATGTTGGCAAGGAAAATGCTCTTCAAAATGCAAGTGAATAAGACAAATAGGTATTGTTCTCACTCCTTGTTTGTGCATACACATTTCTAAACCCAATTGATGAGTAAAAGAACTCCTAGTTTTGCATTAGAAAGTTCCCAATTTTCAAGCTTTTATATGATCTCATTAACAAGGACATGGCATTGTTAGTGGTGAAAAAATAGTAGACCCATTTCAGGTTTAAAAGTCACTAAAGAGGAATGCAAAAATCCACTTGCACAATGGAAAGTCCACTAAATATATTATTTCTATGTTCGGTTTGTAACCTAACAAATTTCAAAAATTGTTCGCTCTCATCGGAAAAGTCTTCAATATTACATGTATTTGCATGAACTTACAGTACTCTTGGTTGAACATGGGCAATTTTGCAATCCTTATATACATTTACAAGAACTAGCCCAATAATGCCCATGTTGGTGGTTTTTCATCCATGGAAAAATGCATGGAAATGAAATAAACACTAATGGATGAATTTATGGTATTTTAAGGACTGAATTGAGGCATGGATTGGAGGGTGTTTGGAGATTTTTTAAAAAGGCTAAATAAATGCAGATTTGGAGGTTGTTTTGGGGCAAAAAGGGGGTGCAATTGAAAGTTATCGAGGAGATTGGAGGACAGATTTTACAAAAAGCAGGTGCATTTGGGGTTTTCGGAGGGGGTAATTTGCAGGGTAGATTTGGGGAATATTGATTTTTAAGTGCTTTTGCCGCTGAAAATTTAATTAACTTCCAAAAAAACTAGGTTTAGGAAAAAAAAATCAGTTGAGGACGTAGTAACACTTGGGCCAACGGCACAGGCCACACTAGACTGGTTCAATTTTATGGCAAGCATCCGCAAAACAGATTTTGCAAATTTCACATGATGTGGTGACATTGTAAAGATGGAACAATAAACCATCCACTTGATTGTTGATGGAAAAGAAATATTTACTTATTAAATTTGCAATTTCTCGCAAGATACTTCCAAAGTCGCATATCTCGGTATTAAAACCGCACTTGATTGTTGATGGAAAAGAAATATTTACTTATTAAATTTGCAATTTCTCGCAAGATACTTCCAAAGTCGCATATCTCGGTATTAAAACCGCAC
>Ga0116226_10003169_pt1 | contig 14497 bp, 8 predicted proteins | sample S1TSphfallax_FD_89692 | JGI IMG/M metagenome (GOLD analysis project Ga0116226, IMG submission 89692) | Host-associated microbial communities from peat moss isolated from Minnesota, USA - S1T2_Fa - Sphagnum fallax MG | ecosystem: Host-associated > Plants > Peat moss > Unclassified | place: USA...
AATTAGCTGGATAATTGTGTACTTACAGAAAAGATACCGTAAAGCTAATTACAAAGCTAGGGAACAACTATCAAAAATCAACTCCCAACTCCAAGAAAACATTGCGGGAATTAATGTAGTACAACTATTTCGCCGGGAAAAATACAATACAGAATTGTTCCGTGCTACCACCAAAGACTATAACAGAGAAGTAGAAGAATCAATTCTGTACGAATCAGCCGTTTCAAGCACATTGGAATGGATTGGTTTAGTAGCTGTTGCTGGTGTACTAGGAATAGGTGGATGGTTATTAGTACAGCAAAATCTGACATTCGGTGTTTTATCAACATTTATTTTATATGCGCAACAACTATTTGAACCTCTGCGGAATTTTGCGGAAAAATTTACGGTAATTCAAGGTGGTTTTACCGCAATTGAACGGGTGAGCGATATTTTGGTGGAAAGGATCGAAATAACTGATATTGGGAGTTCTTTTAAGATTCTCAAGGGTGAATCCCAGGATCAATCTGAAATTGAGTTAGGGGAAATCAGGTTTGAGCATGTTTGGTTTGCTTATCAAGCAGAAGATTACATAATTAAAAATTTAGACTTTATTATTCATCCCAGAGAGAAAATAGCTTTAGTTGGACCTACAGGCGCGGGTAAAAGTTCTGTGATTCGATTATTATGTCGCCTTTATGAACCCACAGCAGGACGCATTTTGATTGATGGTGTAGATATCCGCAACATACCCCAAACAGAATTAAGGCGATATGTGGGGGTAATTTTACAGGAAGCCTTTTTATTTGCTGGGGATGTGAAAAGCAATATTTCATTAGGGGATGATTACGAATTTGCAGATATTGAACGAGCAGCTAAAGAAACTAATGTTGATCGGTTTATTCAACAACTACCTCAAGGTTATGACACCTATTTGAGACAAAGAGGGACAAATCTTTCTAGCGGACAAAAGCAACTATTAGCTTTTGCGCGTGCTGCTATTCGTCAACCCAAAATTCTGGTATTAGATGAAGCAACAGCAAGTTTAGATTTAGGAACTGAGGCTTTAGTACAAGAGGCTTTAAACCGTTTATTAGAGAATCGTACAGCAATCATCATCGCTCATCGCTTATCAACAATTCGCAATGTAGATCGCATTTTCGTCTTAAAACGCGGTGAACTGATCGAGCAAGGAAGCCACGATCATCTACTTAATCAAAACGGACTCTACGCCTCTTTGCATAGACAACAAACGTTTAGTTCGTAGTTGCGCTTTAGCGCAATAAACCTAGAACACCAGCTAGTTCACCTTAAATAACTTCACGTAGTCAGGATTAAGTAGGGAAAGTAAAATAATGATAGCTATGTAAAGTTATGTAAAATTGACAGAACTCGCTTGTCTTCAAGATTTGATTGCGCTGAAGCGCAACTACGAACTCGGTGTTTGGTGTTGCTATGTTACTTTGTCTGAAAAATATTTTGTACCATTTTTTTATTAACTTTGACGGCTGCTTGATCTAGTTCAGCAACTTCAGCACTGGTTAACTTCCAGCCTAAAGCGCCAATATTCTCCCTCGCCTGTTCTAGGTTCTTCGCTCCAGGAATGGGAATTGTTCCTTTACTCATACACCAGTTGATGGCTATTTGCGACATAGTCTTATTTCTGGAGTTGGCGATCGCACGTAAACATCCTAAAATTGGTTCTATCCCCGGTAGTAATTGTCTAAATAATAACCCTCGAATACCAGAGGGGAAAGGTCCTTTTTGGCTGAATTTTCCAGTTAATATTCCCAAAGCTAAAGGACTATAAGCAATCAGTTTGATCCCTAAATCATCGCAAATTTCTTTCAGTCCTAATTCCGTGACAGGATAAGTAGAGAGCAAGGAATACTGTACTTGTAAAGTAGAAATTGGGACATTTATTTGGCGAAACTTTTCATATCCCCATTTGAGTCTTTTGGGTCCATAATTAGATAACCCCACACCTGACACTAAACCTAATTCGTAGAGTTGAGCTAAACCATCCAACAGTCTTCCTTCCAGCCAAGGCGCATAATTAGCTGTAGACCAATGCATTTGTACCAAATCTATTTTCCTTTGTAAGCGTTGAGCCGAGGCTTTACCTGCTAAAACCATTGATTGGCTGGTTAATCGCCAAGGATATGGGGCTAATTTAGTCGCGATACAAATGTTTTCTTGACCAATACCCTGATATTCACGGGAGAATTTGCCTAATAAGAGCTCACTCCGCCCATTTAATCTACCAGTTCCGTAGGAGTCTCCAGTGTCAAAAAGAGTCACTCCATGATCCACACAGAGATTAAATACCTCTTGTAAATGGTCATCCATACTTTCTTTATATCCCCAGAGGAGTTGATTTCCCCAAGCCCAAGTTCCACATCCCATTTGGGGTAGAGATATTCCTTGGTTAGTTTCCATATTGGCTAATTTATCGCGTTTGTTCAGGAATTTGACTGTTAAAGTTAAGCATAGCCCAGTCAAGGGATCAATTTTCTCCTATCTTCATCGCAGCTAAAACAGCTTTTTGACTAACATCGCTATATACCGCTTGCAAATACTTCATCACTAAGTCAGCAGTAGAAGAGCTTTCTTCATCTTTGGCTAGAGGAATATTCCCCAAAACGTCTAATACTGTTTCGCTGCTTCCTGGTGTAATGACTACAAGAGTTGATTCTAATGGCTCATTATAGTCCCAGAAAGCCTCTATTTTTAAGGAGTCTGGTTGAGTATGTGCTAATGTTGTAGCGTTTGACGATTCATTTTCTCCCCCATCTGCTATACCTGTCTCCCCAACTTTGGTGCTGCGTAGATGGCGTAGGTCACTGATGATTTGCTCTTTAGTCCGTCCCCTGAGTTGAAACAGGACAAAGGGATCTTCACTAAAGCGATCGCCCAGTTGATAATACACAGCACCTATATGTTTACAAGGATTAGCTTGATCGGGACAAGAACATTGACTAATCACGTCAGATAAAGTAAAGGGAAATAGGGATAAACCATTAGCTGTAAAGACTTCTTCGATATTTTGAGGCATTTCTCCCGCTAAAAGTTTAGCCGCGAACAGAGCTCTTTGGGACATTGTTTCAATTACATAGCTCCACTGTTCATCAGTGAAAGGCTCTAAAGACAGGAAAACCTGATATGGTTCTACTTCACTACCTTGGACTTTGGCTAATACTTTTGCGCCTTTAAATTCGATACTCAGAATATTTCCTTGACGGGCGTAATTTCTGGCTCGTTCCAATCGTTTTTTAAACCGATAGGAGTCTAGTAAATCTAGCCACCTCTGAGACCACCATTCTCTATTCGCTTGTAAGGTAAAATTAGTCATTTCCATTTTTCCTCTCTAGCTTATTCTGAGTCTTCATCAATTACCGCATTCCGGTCAAGTATCAGTAAATTGCGGAGTTGATCTGTATCTAATTCTGTCAACCACTCTTCACCAGCATTGACAATTTGCTCCGCTAGCTGTTTCTTGCTTTCAATCATCTGGTTAATTTTTTCTTCTAAAGTTCCAGTACAAACAAATTTATGTACTTGTACATTACGGGTTTGACCAATGCGAAAAACTCTATCTGTAGCTTGATTTTCGACAGCAGGGTTCCACCAACGATCAAAATGGAATACATGATTTGCTCTAGTTAAATTCAAGCCGACTCCACCAGCTTTCAGGGAGAGAATCATGATCGGTGGACCTTGTGGATCGTTTTGGAAGCGATCGATCATTAACTCGCGCTGTTGTTTCGTGCTGCTACCATACAAGAAGAATATTTCTCGATTTAACTGATTTTCTAAATGAGGTTTGAGTAGTTTACCCCATTCAGCAAATTGAGTGAAAATTAAGGCGCGATCGCCCGCTAATATCACCTCCTCCAACATTTCGTCTAATCTTTGGAGTTTAGCCGAACTATGGTCTTTTAATGTGGATTCCTTGAGATATTGAGCCGGATGATTGCAAATTTGTTTGAGTTTGACTAACAGACTCAAAATCATCCCCCGCCTTTGCAAACCTGTAGATGATTCTATGGTAACTAAGGAATCTTCCACAATTTTTTGATAAAGTTTGGCTTGCTCAATAGTCAATCCACAAAAAACTGTCATTTCTTGTTTTTCTGGTAAATCTTGGATAATTTCTTTATCGGTCTTCAAGCGACGGAGAATAAAAGGCTGGACTAGCGATCGCAATTGATGTAAAGAAGCAGCATCGCCATATTTTTCAATGGGCATAGCAAAACGTCTTTGAAAAAATTGGCGATTTCCCAAATATCCAGGATTGAGAAAATCCAAAATAGACCACAATTCTTGCAATTTATTTTCTACTGGTGTTCCCGTCAAAGCTATGCGAAATGTAGTTTCTAACTGACGTACAGCTTGGGATTGTTTAGCATCGGAATTTTTCACATTTTGGGCTTCATCTAAAACGACGATCTGCCATTTAACAGTTTGTAATAATTTGACATCCCGGTGAATCAATGAATAACTAGCGATGATCAAATCATACTTTTGTACTGCTTCTGTAAATGCTTTACCCTTAGGGCGTTTATCACCGTGATACTGAAAAACCCGCAAAGTGGGTGCGAATTTCTTCACCTCTTTTTCCCAATTGCTTAAAACAGAAGTTGGACAAACTAACAGAGTCGGATTTTCCAAAAGATCCTGTTCTTGCAAATGTAATAAGAAGGCGATCAATTCAATTGATTTCCCCAACCCCATATCATCTGCTAGACAAGCCCCCAAACCCCAACGTTCCAGAAAAGCCAACCAAGCTACACCTCGTTCTTGGTAAGGTCGCAACTTTCCTCGAAAACTGGAGGGAGTGGGTAAAGGCGCTATAGATTGATTGTTGGTTAAAGCTCCCATCAATTCTTCTAAAACTCCCGTAGCCGTAAAACTGACAACAGGTAATTTTTCAATCATCTGAGTATCACCTTGACTCAGGCGTAAAGCATCCTCTAATGAGAGATGCATTTTATCTTTGCGGGAAGCAAAAAAAGCTTGAGCCGTTTTAATATCTTGGGGACGTAACTCTACCCATTCACCATTAATCTCTACTAGTGGGCTATTCAAAGCGATTAGTCGATTAAACTCAGCTTGAGAAATCGTTTGTCCACCAATGGCTAATTCCCATTGAAAATTGAGTAAACTTTGCAATCCCAGTCTTGCTGATTTGTTCTGAAGCAGTTGAGTTCCAGTTTGAGCGCCCGTTTGAGCGCTAATTTTCAAACCTAAACGATTAGCCCAACCTTCGCGGTTAGCCAAACTAGCTGGCAAAATTACGCCTAAACCATTATCTTCCAACCGCCAAGCTACAGACTTAATAAATTCATAGGCTTGGGTGGGATTAAGACAGCAAAATTCGGGTGAAGGTATTTCTAAACTGGAAGCAATCACTGGATATAACCGAGAAGCCAAACCCAAACCGCGCAGAAAAGTTTCTTGGGGTTCTGCCAAAATCCGATTCCGGTAAACAAATCTTTCTAGAGGATGTTGCCAAATAGTCGCCCCATCGATCAAAAATTCAGCATCATCAACTGCTTGAAGAAAATATGCTAATACCCAATCTGTTTGGTCTGGTGCTGGAGGACGCAATTCAAAGCAAGTGCGAAATAGCGGCTTTGTGACTAATTGATATTGTAATGGTAGAGTCCACGCTTTCAAAGCTGCTGTTAAGCGTTCTATACCTGTTACTTCAGAATTAATTGTATTGGAGGTATGAGTTAAAGATTGTAACCATTGCTGTACTGTAGATGGTAGAGATACCATCGCTCTGGTTTCTATGGGATTGTGGCTAGCCAACATCACTTTTACCTGAGCATCTGTAACACTATCCAAAAATGCCCAGATTAATTCTGCTGCTGCTATTGGTAAGTCAACCACCAAATTTGTGGGTGGTTGATTGTCAGAGTGATAAGTTCGACAAGCCAGGGGGATAGTAGTGGTAAATTTCTCCAGACGGCTTCTGTCTACAGCACTATCTAGTAAAACTTGCCATTTAGCCACTGTGGTACCATCAAATTGCTGATGAATAGTAGGTAAAAATTTACCACGGGAGAGCAAATCTAAGCTCCAACGGGCAATTTGTTCCCAAAAGCGCAAATCTGCCCCTAAAAAAGCATCTTGGTTATCTGTAGAACTTAATGGTAGAGAAGTCAGGAATTTGATTGCGGCTGTAGGAGTAAGACAAAAACCCTCAATTTGCCAGGGTTGGAGATATTGTGAATATTCTATATATTTGCTGGAATCCTGTTTAACCACTAAGCTAGCAGAGTGTTCTGGGTAAATAAATACCTTTCTCTTTACCTGGTTGACGATGAAATTGGTAGGTAGAGAAATGATTTGCGAGTGTATTGGCAAATCTGCTACTACATGATTAAGATGGTTTTTCTGCTGGTGTTCTTTCACACTGCTTGGAGAAACAGCAGGTTGCTGGACAAATTGGGCGATATCTAGATGCTGCGACCTTAAACACTGATACAATTGGGTTCCAGATATAGCCAGGGGATTTAGTGGTATTTCCCCGACAGCAATAGATCCGTAGTCTATCTCCTGGGTGGAACACCAAGTCTCTCCCCAAATAAAGAAGTAACTTTTCTGCTTGTTGACTAGCCAACTACCGTGTAAGATTGCCATTACATAAAGTTAATATAGGGAACAGGGAATAGGGAACAGGGAATAGGGAACTGAGGAAGGAAGGAAGAAATCAAAATAAGTGCTGCAATAAAATTTCAGGTTAATCATCGGGTGAGTGAGTTAGACTTGGATACAAAAACGTTACTTATGAAGTACTGACGCTTTCCGCCTTGTCTAGGTATTTAACTCTATTCTATAAGTCTAATCCTAGTAACTGGCAAGGAACACCAACTATAAAGTTAGAAAAATTTAACCAACTTATTGTTCCCAGTAATCATCAATTGCTAATATTTATTCACTTTTATTCACTCTAACAAGCCGTCTACAGTTCATAAATGTTAGGATTGCCACAGAGAGAGAATAGTGAAAGAGAAGGATAAAAAACTGAATGGCAGAATTTGAGAAGTCAATATCCTTTGATGGACGGGATATTCGGCTGAAGGTGGGCCAACTAGCTCCCCAAGCTGGTGGGTCGGTGTTGATACAATCGGGGGATACAGCTGTTTTAGTGACAGCTACACGTTCAGAAGCCAGAGAGGGCATCGATTTTCTTCCACTCACAGTCGATTACGAGGAAAGACTGTATGCTGCTGGTAGAATTCCTGGCGGGATTATGCGTCGGGAAGGTCGTCCACCAGAAAAAGCAATTCTCACTAGTCGTCTCATTGACCGTCCGTTACGTCCTTTATTCCCTGCTTGGTTACGCGATGATTTACAAATTGTGGCGTTAACCATGTCTATGGATGAACAAGTTCCACCAGATGTTTTGGCTGTGACTGGCGCTTCTATTGCAACTCTCATCGCCAAAATACCTTTTAACGGACCTATGGCAGCCGTGAGAGTGGGTTTAGTTGGTGATGATTTCATCATCAATCCTACTTATGCAGAAGTGGAAGCTGGCGACTTGGATTTGATCGTGGCTGGTTCCCCTGATGGTGTAATTATGGTGGAAGCAGGAGCAAATCAATTGCCAGAAAGAGATATTATCGAGGCGATTGATTTTGGCTATGAAGCAGTACGTGACTTAATTAAGGCACAGCAAGACCTCATCCTGGAGTTGGGTTTAGAAATCCCAGCCGCAATTCCACCTGAAGTAGACCAAACTTTAGAGAACTATATTCGCGATCGCGCCAGTTTGGCGATTAAAAAAATCTTAGCCCAATTTGATTTAAGCAAACCTGAGCGAGATCTGGCTTTAGATACTGTTAAGGAGGCGATCGCTGCTGAAATTAGTGAGTTAGACGAAGACGATCCTGTGAAGACCGCAGCAACCCAAAATAGCAAAGCCCTGGGTAATACATTTAAGGAAATCACTAAATACTTCATGCGTCGCCAAATCATGGAAGACGATGTTCGTGTTGATGGACGCAAATTGAATGAAGTACGTCCGGTGTCCTGTCAAGTTGATGTCTTACCTAAACGGGTTCATGGTAGTGGTCTATTTAACCGTGGACTAACCCAAGTTTTGTCAGCTTGTACTCTAGGTACACCAGGAGATGCACAGAACCTCAACGACGATTTACAGATCGACCAGTCTAAGCGCTACTTACACCATTATAACTTTCCACCTTTTTCTGTGGGGGAAACTAAACCCATGCGTGCTCCCGGAAGACGGGAAATCGGTCATGGAGCTTTAGCCGAAAGAGCTATAATACCCGTACTACCGACTAAAGAAGAATTTCCCTACGTCATCCGCGTCGTTTCTGAAGTTCTTTCTTCCAACGGCTCTACTTCTATGGGTTCGGTGTGTGCTTCTACTCTGGCCTTAATGGATGCTGGTGTACCAATGATTAAACCCGTCAGCGGTGCAGCAATGGGACTGATTAAAGAGGCTGACGGTATCAGAGTCTTAACTGATATCCAAGGGATTGAAGACTTTCTGGGAGACATGGACTTCAAAGTTGCTGGAACAGACTCTGGGATCACTGCTTTACAAATGGATATGAAAATATCCGGCTTATCCCTAGAAATTATTGCTCAAGCTATTCACCAAGCTAAGGAAGCTCGCTTGCACATCTTGGATAAAATGCTAGAGACAATCAGCACCCATCGGGAAGAGACATCACCTTTTGCACCACGGCTATTAACCATTAAAATCGATCCTGATATGATTGGTTTAGTCATTGGACCAGGTGGCAAAACAATCAAGGGTATTACGGAAGAAACTGGTGCAAAAATTGATATCGAAGACGACGGTACGGTGACTATCTCCGCTATAGATGAAGTTCAGGCGAAGAAAGCTCGTAACATTGTTCAAGGTATGGCCCGTAAATTACATGAGGGTGATGTTTACGTAGGTCGAATCACACGGATTATTCCTATAGGCGCTTTTGTGGAATTTCTCCCTGGGAAAGAAGGGATGATTCATATTTCCCAATTAGCCGACTATCGTGTGGGTAAAGTGGAAGATGAAGTAGCAGTAGGAGAGGAAGTGATTATCAAAGTTCGGGAAATTGATAACAAAGGACGAATTAACTTGACTCGTTTGGGTATTCATCCAGACCAAGCCTCCGCAGCAAGAGAAGCAGCTACAACAGTGAACCGTTAAATTGACGTTAAATTGACGTTAAATTGACGATTCAGGATTTTAGATTTTGGATTAGTGATCAATCGCAAATCTAAAATCCCAGTTGATCCTCACCTATTCCAAGATTAGCGTCGATAACTGGGTATTAACTAATACCCTGTAGCTGATCCCTCAGAGATGCTAAATTTTCTCGGAAGATAACTGTGTGAGGATGGTCTTCTCCTAGGCTATGTTCAGCAATTTCTAAAGCTTTATCGTAAGAGGTTTCTGCTTCAATTAGTTTGTTTTGAGATGTATAAAGTCCAGCTAAATTGCCATAACTTTGCGCAACATCAGGGTGCTCTTCTCCTAGCAGGCGTTGTCTAATGGCTAATGCTTGCTTATATAAAGTTTCAGCTTCTTCATAGCTTCCTTGAGACTTATAGAACTCAGCCAAGTTGTTATAACTGTGAGCTACGTCAGGATGTTCCTCTCCTAATAATTCTTTACGTAGGGCTAGGGATTGGATAAATAAAGGTTCAGCTTCTGTGTATTTACCTTGGACATAATAGAGCTGGGCTAAGTTGTTGTAACTTTGCGCAACATCAGGATGCTCTTCTCCTAGCAAACGTTGTCTTAGTGTTAAGGCTTTTTTGTATAAGGTCTCCGCTTCTGTATACCTACTTTGAGCATAATAGAGCTGGGCTAAGTTGTTGTAACTTTGCGCAACATCAGGATGCTCTTCTCCTAGCAAACGTTGTCTTAGAGTCAAAGCCTTTATATATAAAGGTTCTGCATCTATATATTTACCTTGAGAGTTGTACAATCCGGCTAAGTTATTACAACTGGTAGCAACGGAAGGATGTTCTTCTCCTAACAGGTTTTGTAAAATGGCTAAGGCTTTCTTGTATAACGGTTCAGCTTCAGCATATCTACCTTGGGATTTGTAGAGTCCAGCCAAATTGTTGTAGCTGGTAGCCACAGCCAGATGTTCTTCTCCCAGTAACCGTTGTCTAATGGATAATGCTTTGACAAATAGAGGTTCAGCTTCAGCATATCTACCTTGGAATTCATAAAGTCCAGCTAAATTGTTATAGCTGGTAGCAATATCAGGATGTTCTTCTCCTAGTCGGGATTCTACTACTGTGACGCACTGCTTCCGCCATGCTTCTGCTGCTGTATATAGTCTCTGTGATTTGTTATATCTACCTAAACCAGTAAATATCCAAATTAAATCTTCATCTTTCACCGTATCAATTAAAGTTTCTGCGACCTTAGCTAGATGAGGAATAGCATCTTGGATTGATTTAATTAACTCCTGGGTGGGGGATTCCGGAATTTTCTGGGCGATCGCCACAAAGGTTTCAGCGAAAGCGCGATTCACCTGCTCTTTTTGGCTGGAAAGAGCCAATTTCTCCCACAAAAACTCGGAAAAGCCAGAATTCACTTCATAGTAATCCTCTCGTTCTGCTACTGGTTGGATCAACCCCAATTCCAGAAATCGATTATGTGCTAATTCTATATCTTCTGGGAGAAAATCGAGTAAGTTTGTAGCTGATTTTACCCATTCCCAAGCAAAAATGTTCGGGATAAATAAGCCCAAAAGTTCAGCTACTAGCTGGGATGTTGGCTCAATTCCTCGCCAAATCGTCTCAAATTTCTCTAGATCGCTAATTGATGGCACTAATAGCGTAGGAGATTCCACCGCAGCATTCTGTTGGCTGTCGTCTCCAGATATACCCGCTAAATCTGGTGTCTGGATTTGAGCAATCTGGCTTTGAGCAATCTGGATTTGGTCAATACTGATCTCCTGTTGAATTTCACTGGCTAGGTTGACAATTTCCGCAGCGAAGTAGGAATCAGATTTCATTACTTCTTGTAAATCAGAAGTAAATTTCTGTAAATCAAGCCAAGAGACTGCTACCGGTTTGTGGCTATTAATCCGAGATATCAGCAGCTCTTGTAGCTGCGAGATTTTAGCCAGAGTAGTATCTGGGAGTCTTTCTGTCGATTGTTCTGTAGTCTTGGTGAAAGCAATACTAGCGATCGCCAAGGCGATTAACGATTCCATGCACTACTTGAATAAAGGAGGATGACTTATACTTAATTTACTACTGCATCAATAGATTTTGCTAGTGTACATCTCCATCAGCCATCAAATTGTCATTTTCTGACAAGAGTTTGCCAATGTCCACTGTATTTTGGTATATAAAAATGTAAGTAGCCAATTTATAGTTGGCTTTGATATCCCTTTATTTTATGCAAGCGTTGCGTGAGTGCTAAACGTCTACCAGAAACCACAGCCCATGTCCGAATCATTTGCCAATCTTGGCAACATGGGTTTATTGAAGGAGAAGTCAGTGCAGGTGACTTTGAATGGTATTTTAAATGGCATTTTCGTCAGGGAGAGCTATTTGTCAAGCCTTCTCAAGGACGTGCTTTAATCAAAGAGCCTCTCGGTCGTTTTTTGGAAAAACAAGATTACCAACTAGAACCAGGTGGAGATTATGCGTTTATTATCAGAGCTGAGTTTTAAGCAGGGAACAGGGAACAGGGAACAGGAGTAAAAAAAAGTCTTTTAGCTGCAATTTGCTATAACTAGATTTATTAGTTGCTGGAGGTCAGGCGATTTAGATATCTTTCAATGAGTAGAATGGCAACGATGTCATCCAATGGACGCGGTGGTTGTCTCATTCCTTTAGGTAAAAGTAAATTGAGTCCCTGAGGTGGGTACATTTGCCAATAGCGATCGCGTGCTTCTAAGGTTGTATAACGCTCATCAACTAAAATCAAGTTGAGCGGTTCTGCTAATTCTCGATCAATTTGTTGTTTCCATTGCTTGGCTGTAGTTTGATCGCCCATAACGGCTAATGAGACAGGATATTCTTGTCTGAGTTTTTCTATAGTGGCGATCACTCGCGCAGCAGGAATAACTTGATGATAATAAAGTTGTCGGTCAAGACCCATAATCGCCATACCACATTTATCTCGTCCCGGGTCAAATCCTAAAATCACTGGTTGTGTGACGGAAAACTCGCGATTAATCTTCATAGTAAAATACCAAAGAATGATTAGGAGGAATAGATTCTCATTGTCACCTGCTCCCCTGCTCTCCTGCTCCCCTGCTCCCCTCTCAAGTACTAAAAACTACTTGTCCATTGAGAATGGCGACCAATTTAATTCTGAGAGGTCCTGCTGTATAAGTATTTTCAGACGCTATAGCCTTAATTTCTAATGGTTGAGTAGATTGCTCTAATTGCATAAAGAAGCGGAGAAAAGTACCATCTACTTCTACATTTTCCACAATTCCAGCATTACGAGCCCGGAATTGGGAAGCGGAAATCAACAAATCTAATCTTTGACGTAGTTGGTAAATACTCATGTTTTTCATATCGGTACTGGTTGTCGCCAATACTTGCCCTACAGAAAACACCAACATATTTCTCGCCGCATCAGCGAAAAATTCTATTTGTTTCTCTCCCCTCACATAGTTACCTGCTGAGAAAATCCTCACAACATACTCCTGACCATCTGCTATTTGTTCAGCTAATTGTGCAATTCTCTCTTCCGTGACACGCAAGACTTCACCAATGCGAGGAGGGACTCCTGGCTCAGTTAGTTCACTAATCGCATTGCGATTAGCTTCCTGCAAAATTTGGATAACTGCTTGATGAGCAGCCTTAAATTCAGCAACTTTTACTACATTAGTAGCTAAAACTTGACCTTTGACTATACCTAGTTTACCTAAACGCAGGTCACGATAAGAGCGATAATATTTTTCCAGTTTGGTTACTTCTTGCTCTAAAAATTCTTGCTGATGTTCTAAATCCCTGAGACGAGATTCTCTTTGAGCAATTACCTGCTCTCGTTGGGTAATTTCCAGATTCCGATTTTGAATTAGTTGGTCTAACTGCACAATTTTTTGATCCCTTTGGGCAATTGCTAGTTGGCGTTTGGCTAATTCGCGGTCACGTTGTTGAATAGCTGTCTTAGCTTCACTAATTGCCTTTTCAGCCTCAATGTATAACCTTTGACGTTCTGACTTCAACTGCGATACTGCTGATTTTAAAATCTGTCTCTGTGTATAAAGGTTTTGTAGCTCACCCAAGGATTTTTGATACTGAATTACCACATCGCCTAATCGAACTTGAGTTACTTGTAATTGAGATTGGGTTTTAGCTTCTTGGTTAATAGTGCGGTTAAGTTGAGATTGGGTAGCTTGTTGTCTAGAATTGACTAATTGTAATGAATGATTGATCTGTTTCAACTCTTGCTGTGCTTTAGTTTGAGCAGTCTTGGCTAAGGAAAGCTGTTTTTCTACTTGAATTTTGACCGATTCTGCTGTTTTCAATTGTTCACGCTTGTGCTTGAGATCTTTTTGAATGTCCTCTAATTCAAATACGCCTTTACGCAAGCCTTCATCAGCCGCAAATAAAATTGCTAGGGTTGATGCTGAAATTAAACCACCTGTAATAATAGTAATTAATACAGCTGTATTTTTGGGACGGAGATTAAACAATGAGAGGCGTGCTTTGCCCACTCGCGTACCTATGCGATCGCCCACTGTGGCAATCACACCTCCCAGAATTAAAATTGCAGCTATGAGGATGTACCCAGTGGTCATTTTCAGCAACCGATATACTTCTAGATACAGAAGAAGCAGGGGGGCAGGGGAGCAGAGGGGAGGAAGAAGCAGGAAAAGTACTTGGTAGGAGTCTGTAGTTGAGAGGTTAGTAACTTAATCACAATCTTAACCACCTAATGGTCAATTTGCTCCCCTGCTCCCCTGCTCAATAATTCCCTGAATCGTTTTTAAGTGAATTGTCTACTTAAAGTGACCGGTTTATGCACAGTAATCTTCTTTTTGTGAATCGAAATCATTTTCTTTTCGCGCAAATCACCCAGTAATCTGGTGACAGTAACGCGAGTCGAACCAATAGCTTCCGCGATCGCCTGATGAGATAACTTCAGATCGATAGTAATGCCATCAGCACAGGGAACACCAAAGTCTCGACAAAGAATCAACAGAAAGCTGATCAATCTTGAACCCATGTCTCTGTGAGCCAGAGTTTCAATCATCATTTCTGTCTGCAAAATCCGTGAAGATAAGCCGCGCAGTAATAACATCGATAATTCAGGATTTTCCTTGAGTGCTGGCTCTACTTGTTCGATCGGAGCTGAAAGTAATTCTACAGCAGTGAACGCAACTGCATGGTAAAATCTATCAGACTTATTACCAGTTAACAATGATAGAACACCAAAAACGCTATTTTCCCGCAGCAGCGCTACCGTTATTTCTTCTCCTGCTTCATATACCCTGGAAAGTTTCACAGCACCCTTGAGAAGAAAATAAACTCGTTC
>Ga0116226_10003170_pt1 | contig 14492 bp, 14 predicted proteins | sample S1TSphfallax_FD_89692 | JGI IMG/M metagenome (GOLD analysis project Ga0116226, IMG submission 89692) | Host-associated microbial communities from peat moss isolated from Minnesota, USA - S1T2_Fa - Sphagnum fallax MG | ecosystem: Host-associated > Plants > Peat moss > Unclassified | place: USA...
ATAACATTCAACTTAGCGCCAATAAAATATTGACATGTGGCACATAGATTTATAGGTATGCAGTCTTAAGATAGGTAAGCATCACTACTTACAATTCTTAGGCTAGGTAGGTAGGTCATTTGCGATAATTATATTTTATTTTGGGTTTATCTTTTAAGGTCAAACCTTTTGTTATTGGCTTATACCAAAAGTCATTCCTTTTTTAATTCTCCTAATGCACCTAATTATATATATTTTACAAATTTTGAAAGGTAGGACAAATAATTATGGGATAAAAAAAATAATTGCATCTTAGTTGCAACTCATTTACAATTATTATAAAACATGCTAATGAGTGAACATTTAAGCTCTTAGAGAGTTTCAGATCCTAATACATTGTCCCTTGCCTTTAGAATGCAAAAGGTTATTTTAGACCTTGATTTAGTGCACTTACAATTGGTTAAATAACTCAAAAAAAACACAAGTGAAGATTTGTAAGTGAGACGTGCTAGGGTTGTCTTGGTCCCTGAACATCCAAAAAATTGCATGAAGGGCCATGAACTATGGAATTATCTACTTAGTCTGGAGGTGCAGTCACCTGATCAGATCCTCAACTTTTGAAAGAAACCTACATAGTTGTGCCGTCAAGTCCGCCAAAGTACGGAGCTTTCGCACTGCGCATAGTATGGACTGGTTTGCTCTTCTGTTGCAGGGATGAGGAAATGCTTGCAGCATACAGCTCTGAAAGGAAGTCCCAGTTGTACATCCGACAGAATAGGTTCCCTGACCTGAAGCTGACTAGTTGAAACTGCTAGATCTTGCAATACAGCCATGTAGAAGCATAAAATCTGCCAAAGGATATATGCAAAGCAATTTTAAATACAATATTGAGTCCAAAGCTCATGACACCTGCTCTGATTTGTTATCAGTCTCTCTCCAGGTTCAAGATTTAGAAAAGCTAAATTATTAAGGAAGTCTAGCATGAAATTTGAGCATTCCTTGGTGGTACTACATTTCCGGTAGGAATTTTGGTGTTGGAATTGTAGAAAGAAGAGATAACACTCCCCGCAGGATGTTTATAGAGGGAGTTTCAAAGGAGGAGGGTGAAAGTGCATGTTTTAGTATAGTAGAAGATGAGAATCTCATGGGCCCTGTGGATGCCCCTGAAGTGCTTGATGATGTTGAGCTTGGTGATGAAGAATCTGTTGAGATCAAGGGATGGCGAGGCAAATTGAACAATTCAAAGTCCTCCTTCTACATCACCCCTTTGTGAATACATCAATGGTGAAGGTATCCGAGTCCACCACAGAAAAACCTAATTCTCTTTCTCATCAATAGCGCATGTCAACCCTTTGCTTATGTCTTTGAGATCATCACTTATTATGAGTGCCAGACTACAAAAGAGATGGCATGGATGTAACTACAGTGCTACAAAGACCATGCCTTATCTGTGACTGTTGTGTTCCTACACATGACACTGCGGAATCGTTGCCAGTCATGTGAGAAGTTGCAGGTGCAGGACATTGAGTATACATTGTTTGACCATCATTTGACTTCTAAGAATCTATGTGAGCATATGCAAACCTTGTATAAGACTCACATATCCAATTGCCACAAACACTGTAGACGCATTTGCATTGGTGTGCTTTTTCAACCAGATACAGGATGCAATCACTAGTCATTGGTTTTATTGCTATGGCAACTGTGCAATCCTGGTCACATGTGGTCTTTGATTGCAAAGCCCTTGATTTGAGACAAAGTTCCTGAGGTGAGGGGGTTTGTCAAGGTTGCCACATCTTTGATATTACTTTGCCCTCTGCATTCCTTAAGGTTGAAGATCTGCTTATGTGATGCAAAGCTCATGTTTTTGCTGTAGCTACTTGTGAGTGATGGATGATTTTATTTTGCAGTACTACAATTTTGAAAACACCATGTTTATGAATGGAAACAGAATGGGGTTGCCATCAAGCCTTTCAGAAAAGCTCACATGAACCACGCCGCCACACAGACCCAAGAACTATTGGTGCTGTCACCATATCTGTGCAGTACAACCTCAGCAACCTTGACCATTGAGGTTGGAAGGGTTACTCCGACCAGCATAATGAGAGAATTCAAAAGGCAATCCTGAACTTTTTTGGTAGTAGAATAGTATTTGCCAATCATCCAGCTATGTCTTGCAAAGGAGATTGGTTTTGTGTGCTCCTTCTGAAAATTTCCAGTAGAGGATACATGAGTCCTTTGCTAGAACTGCAGTTTCTTGTGACACGAACATCGAACAAGCTGCAGAAGTCTCCAGGGTTGTGAGTGGACAAAAATTGTGAAGATATGCAGATATGAGCATTCAAACATTTTGGACACAAACTCCATTCCTTAATCTGCAATCACACTCGAACAACCTACTGGGATGCCGTTCTCCACTGTGGTCACACTTGGTACAGTTGAGAATCAACGGCAAAAGCATAGAGAATTTGATGATGCAATCCAGGAAAGGTGGATTTGATCGATGGAGAGCAAGCGAGCAGTGTCTGGTCAATCTTGTTTCTGAAACGTACTAGAGATTCTGTAAAACCCTAATCATATCCTAGCCCTAACAAGGGGCAAACGTGCAGAGTCCAGACTCCACAGGAATCATCAATCATTGAAACAAGATGCACTTGGATCTGCATTCCGTACACAGATTTGTGGGCTCAACAGATTTATGTAACCATTTCTTAGTTTTGACTTCGATTCAGTTTAGGTGAAGTATCCTTTTCAGCAAAGAATTTTATCTCAGGGGCCTGCCAGTGTTCAAAGATTTTCTAGGATTCGGACTCTGTTTGGAGGATTTTGGTGCTGTCGCTAAGGAGATCCTGCCGTAGGAGGTGCAGCTTACGACACAATCGTATTGGCGCATTGGGTGAAATTTATTAGCAAGTTATAAATCATCACAGAACTGGGCTTGAAGGTTTTGTGACAATAGACACCATTCATGCGAGTGGTGTGAAGCGCGGAGGGAGTAGCGATGAGCTTTTCGATGCACAAGAGAGGCCGCCGTAATAACCCTGAAACACATTTTCCTGTTTTGTTTCTTCAGGTTTCACATCGGCCAGGACGCGGCAATCATCTTTTCAGCTGTTTCTTAACTACTTAGTTCACAATCGACTGAAATACGAAGAATCTGTTCATGGACACTACGGATTCGCGACTTAGGGTTTTCCTGAAATTCAGACACCCTTGCCCACATTAGGATATGGTGCGAACCCCTTAGTAAAAGCTTGTTTTTTCTTTGCTGATATAGGTGATGGAGATCAAGATGGGGTGGAGGGGGAGCCGAGAAATTTGGCGAGAAAAGTTGCAGAGCATTACAGTGCTCGCACCAATCAGACTCGTGAGGAACGGGAGGCGAGTCCCATAATCTATCTGAAAAAGCTCAACAATTGGGTAGGTCTAGAACCTAACCAGTGCACCAAGCCTCCTTCAACAGGCGTTGAAGGACTGTCTGCAAAGCTTTCCTTTTGTCAGGATTTTAATCTCAAAGCTTGCAGATGCAATTTGTTCAGAGTTGCTGGGTGCCTCCTGTAGCAAAATCTCATCCACTCCTTTTTTACTTGGGCAGATCAAGAGTGTTCTTATTCAGCGGTACACAAAACCTGGAGATGCAGTTCTAGATCTTGCTTGTGGAAAGGTGAATCTCTTTTTTGGATTTCCTGGCATCTTTACAGTTTCTCTCCTCTATGAACTGAAGACAATCTGACCATGCTATGTATACATCTTATTGTTTTTGCCTACCCAGTGTTCTCTTGAATCAAGATTCACACTTACAAGGGACACAAAACCCTGAATAGACATGCCACATCTGCTATCCACAAGCTGAGATTATTGCTCCACATGCTGAGATCTGAGCTTTATTGGAAGGTAGCCTACATTGTCAGATTTCAGCATGTGGGTACAAAAACATTCAAAAGTGGTCCAATTTAGAGCCTACATTAGGCATTGATGCCAGCATATGCAATTGCTAGTAGGGGACATTTCATTCATGGTTGGGGACATTTTGACAAATCTAGTAGATGTGCTGTCAATACTACAGAGTGGTGATCAGCTCACTACAATTTATTTCTGCAATTACACGAGTTGTGGTTGCACAGGGAGGAGACTTGATTAAGTGGGACAAAGCATCAATTGGCTACTATGTTGGCATTGACATTGCTGATGGCTCGGTAAGTGAGATAAACAATGTAGATCTCTGAGAACAATGTTCATATGTTTGCAGTTGCCATAGCTTGGGGTATTCAGGGACTAAGTTCTCTGATCTGTTGGCATGACAGATAGAGGATGCCCGAAACCGGTACAATGGTGAAACTGACCATGCTCGAGGGCGGAGAGGTCACAAATTTCGAGCTCGCCTCTTATGTGCAGATTGCTTTGAGGTGCAGCCCCTTATTTTCCACAGTCTCATGTGATCTCTCACTACATTTGCCACTCACTAGCCTGCAGAATTGGTAGACAATAGCAGAATTGTCATTACTTGTGGACATGGTGGGTCTAGGGTAAACTTATTGGCCACAGGGGCTTCACAACCAGAGTCTATGGTCACTGGTGGTGATGCTCTAAACCCATTGAGCAGAAGTATCTACACATATATTGTTCAGTAACTGAGTCACAATTCTGATGGCAGTCTCTGGTGTTGATTATCATCAGTAAAATGTCAAGTACTGCACTGGCATGCCTCAAAATCTTACTTTCAGTATGATTAGACTATACATTCACTGACCAACTTGAACCTGCCATGTGGGAGCAGGTTGATCTTGGACCAGCACTCAAGGACGATGCACCTTTTGATGTTTGCAGTTGTCAAGTGAGCAATTTGAAGAACTTATGCATGTATTACTTGCCCACAATCCACATCAGAGGGTCTTAATGCATTGAAGCTTGTGTTGCATCTTTCAATATGAGACTCAGCATTTATGATGTGTGTTTGGATGAGCAGTTTGCACTACACTACTCATGGTCCACAGAAGAACGGGCACGCCGAGCACTGCACAATGTCTCTTCACTGCTACAGCCAGGAGGTTACTTCATTGGTACAATGCCTGATGCCAATGTGATTGTCCGCAAGCTTCGCCACGGTATGTGCACATCTGTCCAAGCACCCCACTAGGCTTATTTCAAAGCAATGTCTTGCACAGTTCAATTTCAGGTGATCTTTTAGGCTGTTTCTCCAGTGCCCTGTCTTGTTGATGCTTAGTGTGTATGGTGTTTTTGTGCAGCTGAAGGACTACAGTTTGGAAACAGTGTTTATGAGATTCGATTTGATGACCACTTTAGGGATAAGGTGGATCACAAGGCTTTATCTGAGCCATATAAACTGATGTATTTATGTCACATTCATATGGGGTAGATGGTGGTTTTCTTATTTACTGAGTCAAGAGAGTTATTGTGGAATTGCAGCGCTTTCCCTCATCACAGCCATTTGGGATTCAGTATGAGTTCCATTTGCAGGTGTTTCTCTTCTCCCCTTTTTCAATCCTCAGCTAAATTTCTTCAACTTGCTGTGTTTTCTGTTCTCTGAAGAGGATTGAGCATAGATTTTTCTGTACTTATCACACCAGCTTTCTCAACAGTACTTGTCAAAGGTACAACAAATGGGGAATCAAAAATTAATGAACTCTTATGTGTCTCTCTGATGGATGTGCTTTTGTCATTATATATAGGATGCTGTGGACTGCCCAGAATGGCTTGTTGCCTTCCCCAACTTTCAGGCTTTGGCAGAAGAGGTGAACTTATAGAGCTGAATGTGTTTTCAATAACTTGAATTGAGCTTTTGACAAGGTCTCCTGTTTGCTTCTTGGTTGCATGCAAAGTGGATTTATCTGTTAGTTGGCTTGACTTGTGCATGCAGTATGGATTAGAGCTTGTGTTGAAGAAGAACTTCCACGACTTTGTGCATGAATATAGCCAGGTCCCTGACTTTGCTGACTTGATGAGGAAACAAGGAGCTTTGGGTGACCCATGTACGTGTGTGCTTTCCAGCCACTCCCAGTTAGTTTCTTATGCTGCATTTCTAGAATGTTTATCCTGGGTACCTTTTGGATTCCATATGTTCAGTTTATTGCATATTGCATTTTGGAGCAGACATGAATGGACAAATCTTTTGCTACCTGGAGCATCCCAGAATCAATGACTCAAATGATGAATTTTCAACTGGCTGAAATAATTTGTCTGGATGTGTGCAGCAACAGGAGCTACCATATCAGATGAGGAATGGGATGCTGCATACATCTATCTTGCTTTTGTTTTCCAGAAGGTAATTCAACTTCAAGTCTGGCATATTTTTGCATTGACCATTTTCAGTTTGTGGTTTACAAACATATGAGTTGTACCTTTCTGAAATCCAACTATGTGAAGGCCTTCTAGCCAGTTATCTGAGAGTGATGACAAGGCTTCAGGATTTGAATTGTTGGCAACTTTACTTTTGTTCTAAACTCTGTTATGATAAGTGTGGAAATCTGTCAAAACAGAGTGGCAAATCTACAAATCGGAGGAAAAATGTTCAACGTGGGACACACCAGACCATTCTCCCAGAAGATATTGGTTTTTTGCAATAGATGCTCCCTCCAATCCAGCATTGTCAGGCCACTCATCACTTGCAAACTTGATCCACTCTCTCTTCTCCCCAGGTATAAAACTTGATAGTGACCTGATCACAGTGGATTTGATGTTTTGAATGTTCATGTTGTCAAGCCCACATGGTCTCAGGGATTCCAGATTTCAAGCTTCTGATGTAGCAGCAGAGCAGAAGCATGACAAATCACATGATATGACCTCATCTTATGTGGTGCTGATTTGCTTCTTACTTTGCCTAGGCACTGCTAATGGAGAATTCAGGCATGCTTCAGGAGACAAACAAGGCTCCCATAAGCAGGTTACTTGACAATCATGAAATTCTTGCTCATAAGAAGCAAAATGTTTTATTACTTACAGATCATCTGTAGAGTGCATCAAACAATACTCAAGGGTAACAACCCAAAACAAGGGTGATTTGTGTATCTCCTTGCTTGGGGAAGAGAATGGGATTCATAGTTATGGTCCCATGCATTTCAATTATTCTCTGCACCATCTGCACTGTTTATGGACTCAATTGCAGAACATGTGATGTGAGGGTATTTCATGCAGTAAAACTGATATTGGCCACATATCGATTGGACCTGTTGGATGTATTGAAACTGATATGAACTTATGAGTACTGCTGTGTATATATGCTATTGGTTTAGTACATGGTTAGAACTGTTGCTAGCACTAATTGATTCCTTCTCTAAAATTTCAATAGCACATGTAGTGCAGACTGCCAGTTCAGAAGCAAACCATGGGCCTTCTGGAAACTCTTCATTTTCCATATAGATGTGTCAAAGCCAAAAGGTCACTTCAGTTTCTCATCTAGCAATGCTAGGATCCTTGTAAGCTGTGAATTGAGGTCACCATATTCATGCAACATCAGGGAAGTGCATCTGCTTTTTTCATCTGCAAGTGCTGATTGTCTCTGGATGAGGAAGGGGATTTCATCACATGCACCTCATAACCTTATGCTTTGCCAGGGAGGGCATAGATGGCATCTCAGAGCTCATGGCACTGAAGATATGTGAGAGAAACTACACAGCACACTAAGTCAATTAGTGGCAAGCAATTGACACTACCCTACCAGCTTCATGGTAACTGTCCCACTTTACAGTTGGAAGTCCTGCTGGGGAAGGACCATGTCTCATCAGAACAACCTACCTACGCCAGATATTGTATGATCTTATGATCAGTCCACTGTACAAAGCATGATGGGCTACAACTCTTCACCTTCCTCCACAAGATTACCAATCACCTGTCTAATCCTCCACCTATCGGTGTGGAGGTAACTGATGGAGCTGCCAATGCACCAGAAGAGGCTGCTGGACTCTGAGGTTTGTTGTAAAACTGGAGTGGTATAACAGGCAACATAAAATTACCAAATGGTGAATCAAAGCTTTTGAAATTCCCAGGAGCTCCCATTGTCTGAGCCCGTCCCAATGCAGCTCTCTTTGCCTGCTGCAATCTCATCTCCTCTGCATACTTCTGCGATGGAGGTTCATGTCTTCGCACATTCATCTGGGGAAAAGCCCATCCTCACCCACCATGCATGCTACTTGCATGAGCTACCAATTATGATAAAATAGCACCACAACCACCAAAAAGCAAATCCTACTACTGTAAACTGATCTCAATATGGCCATACTACAAATACCTTCATACATATTGAGAATTTCTTCATAATTACAATTTCAGTCAAGCTGAATAGACTTGAGAGATGACCTAATAATATGGCTTTAAAGATTTCAGGTCCAACAGTTCTGTCAGAAGACTACCAGTAACAGGAAGACTCAGGCATGATAGCTCAAAAAAATGCTAAAGAGAACCCAAGTTAAAGACCAGTCAGGAACCCAAGGAGTAAGGGGAACACAGAGAAACAAAAACCAAGAACTAAACAAGCAAAGATCTTTTGAAGAGAAAGAGAGCTTTGATAAGCTCCCCATTATAGGATTACCAATCCCATACTTTTGAAGACTACAAGGGCAAAAAGATGTTCTTTGTTATGCAACCCCCTAAAACTTTGAAGCATAAACTTTACTCAGAGCTTAATTTAACCATATGAGACATGAAATAACTCTTTTGAGCTACAGAACCTTAAGAGACAATAAAACTAGCCATCACAAAACCAAATTTGGCAGAATTTGGAATTCACATGAGGAATATGAATCCTGTTAATACCTGCATATTCTGACTGACAACCCTTGTCAAGACATGCAAGAGGATTGCAGGGAAACAATCTACAATAACACTTTAAAGGTACCTTTGGGTCAGTTCCAGCAAAACCAGAACATAACAAGAATGCAAACAGTCATAACCTTATTAGTGTCACTCACAAAGCATTAGACTATCAACTTCATCATGAATGGCAGCAAATAGCTGTGGTGTTCCCACTGACTTCATCAGCTCCCAATGGTGGGTGGCAATGAGTATATAAGCATCTGTGTGACATTTTGGCAACCAACTATACAAGAATATGCATCCTGAGTATTGACTGGAACACCAAGAGCAATGGGAAGACTCAGTCATGATGTTGGATGGCAGTCAAAAGACATAGCTAATCAAAAAAGGCAATACCATCCTCATTCAAGCTGCAACAACTGGTATAATAGCTCTACAGAAAGGATTTAAGCCACTTAGTTCTATAAGAGAAATGACTTGCTGCATTTACAGACCTAGGTTTTATGGCCATACGACAAAAACATATCACCTGGGTCATTGATTCTCAGTAAATTTGATAACACAAAGGCTACAGCTCTTAGCTTACACAAAATTCACACTCTTTGAGAACAAGGTTGCAAGACCTTAACGGACAAGTTTCCTGTACAAACAAACAAATCAGTAAAACTGGAAGGTGAGGATTCATGGCACTTCAATTAGGAAGCATTTTGGGATGTCTGAATGACCCAAAAAACTCATGGTTGAAGCCTGCTTGTTAACATGAGTAAGCAATGTTTGATCTCAATTGAACACACAATTAGAAGGTGAACATTGATCAACTGCAGCAAAGGCAGAGAGGTAATATACCTCAGGTCGACGTCCAAGAGGTCGAGCCTCCATTGCTCCAGCATTTGCATATGCATTCCTGCAATTTCCATCTCCGGTCAGTTCTCAACTAATGAGTGCAATGTTGTATGGTAAGGAAAATACACACTGAAAAAATCCTTCATAGACAAGGATGCATAGAAGAAAGGAAATTTTTAAGAAAATTTTCCAATGTCCATAAATACTCACCGTCCTAGTTTGCCAGATCCACTGTTGCCGTGTGTGGACTGATCCCCTTGCATCTCTCCTGCCAGACACATAATACAGAAAGCCTAAACAGAAAAGCTCAGGCAATAGACATCCTAATCTCAGACAAGAGGGCAACCCTCTCAATGAAGCATACACACATAAACCACCATACAACCAGATGCGATTTTTCAATGTTCGCATCAGCCGTTGGCACTGACCTTCCTCCTCACTGATTGAATGTCACATAATCTCAAACTCCATGAAAAACCTAGGTCGTTCACAGCAACCAGAGGCAGGAATCGATAACCTAGGAAAAATTCGTAGAAAAGTTCGCTATCATCGAACACTACCTTTGGTAGAAGCTCGAGAGCCCCTCTCTCTGTCTCTAAAACCGCCTGATAAGCTGTTGGAAGCAGGTGGCTGAACCCCTCCGGATGCCATGGCGCCCGGCGCACCCGTTCCGCTGCCCGGTACCATAGGAGAGCTTGTACCGGATCGGTCCAAAACTCCTGGACTAACAAACCCGGGAGGCCCTCCACCACCGCCTCCTCCTCCTTCTCTCGTTGCTTCTACATGCCCGCGTCTGCCCTGTCCAGAGAGAACATAGGCACACGAAAAACAATCTTTTGTTGGTCCGCAAAAAAAAAAAAAAACAAAGCACAACAAAATTCTCTCTCAACTAATTCCTACTTTCCCTGATTGTCCCATGATTTCTTCAGCTCAAACAAATACATACGTACGCTGCGGCGGCGGCGGCGGCAGCGGAGGCGGCTTTGACGAGACGTCGACGAGGTGGGATCGGATGCTCTACAGACACCACAGCTCCCGCAGCAGAGTCCCGATCTGACATCGTGGTCCCGATCTGACTCACAGTGGTTGCAGACGGCGATGGAATTGGAGTGGAAGGTAATGCCGAGGCTTGCTGTTGCACTCCGGGTTGCTGCTGCTCCATGGCTGCTGCCCCACTGCTGCCACAAACCCTTGACGCTCCTTGTGTCGAAAATCAAAGCCGACAGTTTTATCAAACACAGTGCGGTGGAAGAATGTGAGATGAACAACATGAGAATGTTACCAACCCACAAATTAGATCTCTGTATATCTCCGTTTGAGAGATGAACCAAGCAAATGGAAGAAAGAATTGATGTAAACCTCCCCAACTTTATTCCAAAGGAAACAAGAAGACAAGGGAAGCAGAACGGACAAAATCGAAAGGAAAGAGCCAAGAGAAGTCGATCATGCACACTACGCTAACTAGTCAAAGCACTCATTGAGAAGTTAAGTAGTCATATACCAGTGTTGGGCGGATATTTTAAAAAATCAATATCTACTGGCTCCGGTTATCTGCCAATTTGTTGTCCATCAATTCTGGTTATCTGCCAATTTGTTATCCATCGGTTCTGGTTTTTTTTTCTTTTTTTCTTTTTTTCACTTGTAATAGCATGTAAGGATATGAAAAATAAATTAATCTAATTTCAGATTTCAATATGGACGGATATCCACCATCACTAATATCCATTGGATATATACTAGCATTCTAGGTAACAAAATACAATATTTTTTTCCTTCAAAAATGCATCCAAATAAAGTTTCAAGTCCAAAAGTTCACCTTTCTCAAATTCACCTTCATATTCCTAGAATTCTTCTTCTAAAGTAACATCAACCTCAATCAACTTTATCAAACTAAAAGGTTAATTACCACTCACCCAAAGATCACTAGGTAAATTTTTACTATCAAAAATTAGCTTATCTAAATTATCTGATTACAAGCAGCATCTCCTTAAATTTATAAATATTCCAACCAATAAAAAATTCCTCTCAGTTTCTACTTGAGAACCTACAATGCCAAGAATCTAATGAACAAAAAATGCCATAATTGAAAACAAAGATTCATGTTTCGCCCACCACTCTAAAAAACATTTAATGTTTTTCACATTCACTTGAAACCTCTTAAACATTTATAATTCCTTGTTTACCACCTCCTTTGTTGGCTCACTTGTTCCAATAGACATCTCAAAAATGTCAAGACTACTTTCTTCATCAATTTGCATATCTATCACAAGTCAAAATTATGCCAGAAGGTGGAGGATATGGTAGCATTTGAAAAGGATATGAAATAAGGATCGTTTATCATACTCTTCCACAATGGAAACACCATGTTTTAGACCAATAACAAATGAAACCAACCTTAGATTTTTAAATCTAAAATCTAACATAATGAACATGTTATGTGCTTTATTTTTTTCATATTTTTTTAATAATGAAAGAAAGCCATCTAAAACCTTAGATACTTATCTCCTGAAGTTAAATGCAAGCAATGACAACTACAAAGCTATACCAAAATCATCATCAATCAAATCCTCCATACTAAATGAAATCCTAGATTATTCTTTAAGTTTTAAACTCATAGTGATTGTTGCATTCAAAAAATCAAAAAGTTCAACACACAAGCATTCACAATTGGAAACGCAACATCAACAATGATTTGAAATATGTGTTAGGTTAAAGGTGGAAGGACACGACTAGTAATCCTCATTGCAATTTGTTGATTATAACAAGAAATAATTATTGGCTTAAATTATAATTCCTATTGAAAAAATATGATTTTATTTGCAAATCTACAAAAACAAATCAAGGATCAACAAAAAAAATTACAGTTTATAATAACCAAAAACAAAATACTTGCAAAAAATGAACAAAAAATAAAATGATTAAAAATAAAAATAACTTAATTTTCATTAAAATGTTGAATTTTATGGGCCTCAAACCAACTTCAATGCAAAATTTGTTCCATTCTTACAACCTTCATAAAAAACATTTGGTCAAATAATGCATTTTTGCAAATCTACTTAAGCAAATTTAATAGACACATATTTCAAATTCTTACAAAAAATTTCATCATTTGTGGCATATTGGCATGCATCAGAAAAACATGACCAAAAGAGGATTCCCAAAAGTTTTCTTCTAAACTTAAAAGTTTCACATTTAACAACAAATTTTAAAGCATTGGTTAATGTATTCAAATTTGAACCTTCATCCTTAACATATATTATTATCTTATTTCTCAAGCCATATGCATCCAAAAGATCAATGAATAAACAATGTTTGTCATGCAATTTCACTAGTACAAAAATGGGGTGTAATTCACTAAGCTAAATCACTATGGGACCTTAAAAGTGAAATAAGTTCACTACACTTTAATGATTTCACCTTAGTTAAAATGATTTCACTATAATACCACTATGTAAACATTATGTTTCACTATTAATTGACATAATTCAATATTATAATTTATTGTGGTAAATAAATTTATTTTTATGTTGTTGTTTTAAAATATCCTATGTTATTTTAAGATATACCTTATATTATTTTAGGTTACCTTAGTTATTATAACTTATACCCTAAGTTATTATAAATTATTATAAATTATTACATTATTTTAGGATCTACCCCAACATCTAAAAGTTGATTAACAAGTAAAGAAACATGCGCTCGATGCCCTACCCAAAATAAAGAACCTAGTCCTAATAGTCTTACCAAATGATGGTTCAACATAGATTCCACATTTTGAAACTAAGCCAATTTTGGAGCAGCCTTATGGTAATGGAACCACCTAGCAAAAAGTTTTAAAATATTATAGCTAGTTTATAATAGGTTTTTTATTTAAACTTATTTTAAATTAAATTATTCAACTAACTTTAGGCTATACCTTAAGTTATTTTATTTTAAATTAATATATGATATTTCAAGTTATAATTTAGGTTATTGAAAGGTCATTATACTTTATGTTATTATAAGTTATTTTATCCTACATATAACAACCTAAAATAATCAATAATAAACTATGAAAAATAATTTAAAATAACCTACAATAACCAAAAATTGTCACCAATAAAATAGGCACCAATAGTTAGTAATAAAATAACCATTAATAACCACCAATAACCATTAATACAATAACCACTAATAACCATTAATAAAATAACCACTAATAACCACCAATAGCTTATGATAATTTAACCTAAAATAACCACCAATATTCATTAATAAAATATCCACCAATAGTCATTAATAACATATGGTAATTTAGCTTAAAATTATCACCAATAGCCATCAATAATCACTAATGGCCACCAATAAAATAGCCATTAATAATGACCAATAGTCATTAATAACCACCAATAAAATAGTTACCAATAGCCATTAATAGCCACCAATCGAATAACCAACAATAACCTATGGTAATATAGCCTAAAATAATTAATAATAACATAAGGTGAATAGCCTTCAATAGCCAAAAGTAACCAACAATAACCTCACATAATAAAAAATAACCTAAGATGAAATAATTTAGAATAACCCAAAAATAATTTATAATAGATGTAAATAACCTAAAGTGAAATAACATATAATAGCCAAAAAATTTTACAATGGTAAAAAATAACCTAAGGTGAAATAGTTTAAAATGGCCAAAAATAACATAAAATAGCCAAAAATAACTTAAAGTGATTGAAAATAACCTAGGGTGAAATAGTGATAAATAACAAAAAATAGCTTAGTTGTAAATAATGTAAAGTGAAATAATGTAAAACAATGAAAAGTGGTCTTAACATAGCTAAAAGTAGCCTAACATAAGTAATATTATTATGTTATCAAAAAAATTATGCATTTATTAAACTTTTTTTTTTTCAAAA
>Ga0116226_10003171_pt1 | contig 14488 bp, 3 predicted proteins | sample S1TSphfallax_FD_89692 | JGI IMG/M metagenome (GOLD analysis project Ga0116226, IMG submission 89692) | Host-associated microbial communities from peat moss isolated from Minnesota, USA - S1T2_Fa - Sphagnum fallax MG | ecosystem: Host-associated > Plants > Peat moss > Unclassified | place: USA...
AACACATATAATGCACCCATAAGTAGGATGAAATATTTTCAAGTGGTTGAAAATATTTCATCCTACTTATACATGCATCATATTTGTTTTAAACTCACAACATCCTTGTGCAAAAAACATGAACTCATGAAAAATGATTTTCACACAATATCCATTATCAAATTGTGAGATGGGAAGTTTGTAATGAAAGGCCCATCTAGCCAATTTTTTTGTGAATTGATTTGATTCCATCAAAAAAATTAATGGTTAATGATTGGTAACCAAGGTCAATAGGCTACCATAAAGATAACATTAAATTGATGAAACAATACAAACAACAATGAGGCACAACCCCCTCATACAAACTTTATTTTGTTTTTGTCTTGTTGTTAGACCAGTTGGCATATGCCATTAAAATTCTTGACCATCATCATTAAATTGGGTGAATATTGTTTTCAACCCTAAAGTATTCCAATTAATATGTAACTAAAATGGCCATCCTCGAATGGGTTGTGTTAAATTAGGAGTAGAAGTGAACCTAACTTGATCACCTATTGATTTATACTTGTTTTAATGCATCACCCCATATATATTCTTGGTCAATCTTCTTTAATTGAGTTAAAAGTTTAACAATGTTACTAATTTTTAAAACAAACCTTTAGTAATAATTACACAAGTAGAAGAAGGTTTAGACCAATTAATTTAGAATAAAAGTAAATAAATTATTGAAAAAACTCATTACTATATATGAATTTGGGTAGAAGATTACTTATCAAATAATTAATTATCTGAATTTTAATTGATAATTAATTTTTGAATTAATTAGTCTAATTTTGAAAATTAGTTAGATTCCTTGATTATTTATAAAATATTTTTTTGAAATAAACTAAATAATTTAGATTAACTATAAAATATTAATTAATATGTGATAGTTAATAAGTTATTGGGAAAGTTTATTTAATATTTTTAAAAATTTTATTGACATATTAACAATTGATTAATAGTAAAAAAATAGTCGAAAAGTAATACTTTTATAATGGCAACATAGTGGCACAACTAATTGTATGAATGGAAAACATAATTGACAATTAGTTGTAAATTTCATATCTAATGAACGTTGGAAATGTGTGCACGTGACATATTGTGTACATGTGGCAATTGTACACTAGTTGCAATGTAGTTGTTGATTGGGTGCTACATATACACTAATTGTAATGTAGTTGTCAGACGCAACTAAAATGCAACTTACCAAAAAGTCAAAATGTTTATATGTACAATATCATATGCATGTCCCATTTGAAACTAAGTTGCAACTATAGTACAACTCTTTAATTTTCTAACTTGGCATTTTATTTATTAATTTTTCCATATTTCCATGCTTTAGTTGTAGTGTAATTGTATATTAGTTGTTTTGGAGCTTTAGTTGCAAGGCAATGTGGTTTCGAAAAACATGATTTTGCATAATCACAATGTTTGGTCCAATTTCCAAAAATGTCTTTTTCAACTAACATTAGTATTGTCAAAACATATTCATCCTTGTATAGTTTCACCAAACCCACATCTAACAAGTTTATTATTCGGGTTCAAACCAAGGCCTTTCAACTTTACAAAGCTTGTAAGGTCACCTAAAAATTGGATTATCATTCTTCAATATTATTTAAAACTATTATGCTTTTAATTCATCCAATTATTTTAAGTTGAAAGTAAAACATTCAATGTGACCATGGAATAGTTGTTGTACTATTCACCTCATGCAATTGTTAGACCAACCTTCAACTTTCATGTTTCTACATTCATTTATACTTTGGCTTGGGATGATGAAACATCTTTAGTACCCAAGGTTGAAGGCATAGGTTATGATCACTACATAGAATGTGGGGCAGTGTTATAATGTTTTGGCACCCCCACATCACCAACATCTTTCCCAACACTTATAAATCCCACTTGGTGTCCTTAATCCCATAATTATCAAGGATGTGCAACTTGACTTGTTGTAACATCACCCCCTGCTTTGCACCAACATGGAAGCCCCAACTGAAGGTGAAACTTGTGAAGAAATGGGATGGGTGGGTCGGTGTGATTTAATAAACCATTTGTGTTCAACCATGGCCAAACTAAATTTATCCATGTGAGGTAGTTAATGTCCTTGACTAACCCCAAATTTTGCTTACAAGCTCCTTTAATTTGGATATGCATGTAACACAACAATGTGAATTTGGAACCCCATTGCCTACTCCCATTTATCCACATTGAGCTTTTCCATATTGAATGAATTAAAATCCCAAATCATCCTTGGGCCCACATCCCAAAATGCATGAAATTAATAAAATAAAAAAATAATGAAAGTTACACTTAGAAAGTCCATCCTTATTGACCATAGCCAAATTTAGGTGGTCATCATGACGAATTGCACACCAATATCATCTTAGATCCAAATGTCATCCACCAAACATGTGGGTGACTTAGTGATGAATTCATATGCGTGTTGGATCACCTCTGGTGGTGTTACGTTAGTCCACATCCATCATAATTAATGGGCTTGTGAACTAACTGACATCCTCCTACATTAGTTTGTTGATCCAAGCATTAATATTTTTCCATCTCACCAAAACAAATGGTTGAAAATTTCCTAATGGTAGAACATTCTACAACAAATATGCACAAAGGTGCCTTTTGGGTGGTTTTTAAATATCATAATCGAAATCAACTCCCTAAATAATCCCAATCTAAGGTTTGAAAGTCCTTGGCCAATGTTAAATTGTGAAAAACCTTAGCATAGCCATCCTAAAATGACCAAATCAATTGAGTTAATTTACAAATATGACGCCTTGAACAATGTGATGTTGTTCAATAAGGAATCTTAATAACCCCATACCACCAATGTTGACAACAAAATAAGATGTTGTTGCAAATCATAACATGATGCATGGAAGTTTGCCTAGTGTGTGGATCTTGTTCCACATAGTGGTATCAATGTATTGGGATTCTTTATTTAACAACACATGACTAGTTTAAAATTAATGTTTCTAAACAATTATAGTATGCACATTCCATACTTGGGTCAAACATGCCATTGAATAACCTTAGGATCCAACATGCTCAATTTTGGTGGCCCATTATTATCATTCTTAATTAATTGTGGGCTTAGTGATGACATAGTGTGCTAAGCTTAATGAATGTAGTGACCGGCCAATGCTTAAAGTTCGGTCAATGTGCCCCATGGTGGTTTAGGACTTGATGTGGAAGCTTGCACGAATGGGATCCCTTGTGAAGTCCTAACATCACCAATTCAACATTTAGAGGTTCATTTTCATCATGGATATTATCCTTGAATAATTCAAACCCATGTGGAAGGCTTGCCAATTTAACCAACATAGTTGACTTGTTGGATTTTCCTACTTGCCCCCTAATGCATTTCATTGATAATGAAGTTTTAATTACAATTAACTCTTGTTTGCATCCCAATTTTTAATATGCAATTTCCTTCAAGAAATCCAAAATAATCCATAGGGGTTACAACACCACTCCCCAACTAATATGCCATAAGACATAACTTGTGTAACCATTACTTGGGCTTGCACTATGACCTATAATTTGTCAATTTGTTGGGATTAACTTAGATTACAATTTCTTGTTTGGTTAACCTTCAAGCCTTCTTTGATCCACCCATAAATGTTTGGTATGAACATGGCTTGAAATCATCATCAATCAATCCAAAATTGTTTCCTACCAAGTTGCCCAACATCAAAGGTTGAAGCACTTGAGTCCAACAAAACCCTTTGGGGTCAATACGTTCTCAAAATGAATTTACTACCACCTTGCTTATAATTAAATAAATTATAAATTTGCTTCCTAATGAATGAATTAATTAATTGAACCTTTTTTTAGATCAATTTTTTAAAAATGGTAACAATTTCCCCAAGGTTGCATAACGTGCATTGTGAAAATGAATTGAAAACCTTATAACTTTGACCTAGTCTCAAAGGCCCTTGGCACTATAAGTACACAAAAATTGCCTCATGTTTTAATGCTTAGCTACAAAATGGTAACTATCACTAATTCTAGTGAAATAACTAAAATTTGGAATTGTTTGATTTCAAACAAACTTGGTAATTAATTTTAGGCACCAAATGATCAAAGCCACTATCCAACAATATCCATCAAATCAAAAAAGACTTTGACATTATGAACTAAACTCAAAACATCAACTCAAAATGCTTTTATAGGAGTATGATGGAACACATTTGTAAAACCTTCAACTTTCCTCTCTCTTTGTCATGAACTTCAATTCACAAGCATAAAGGATAATTTGTAGGACAAAAAATGAATTCAGACCTATGATCATCCTCAAATAGACTTGAACTAGTAGGGTCAAAATGCACTCAAAGGAGCCTTAAGCTTTACTTTACATTAGTCTTGCATGTCCTTTTTCCCCAAAATAACTTTTTCATACCAATGAATTTTTTTTGCAACTTGTTATAAAAATTATTAGAATTGCCCAATTAAGTCAAATTTTTTTTCTTAGTAATTTTTTAATAAATATGAATTTGTAGAAATGTATAGATTCCTTGCAAATTCTATGTTTCATCTTGAAAAATGATGATAATTTGAAATCATACCAAAAAATGTTAAGTTTTTAAAGTTGAATTTAATGTGATATTAATTACAACTTTGTTCAATACATCATGTATATTATACCCCATTTATATGTGGTAAAGCACTCTTGAAGTTTTGAATTTTCAAATGTACATACTTTGAATATTCAAGGTTCTAGAATTCCACATTTTTAAAATTGTGAATGTTTTTTTAATGTGTCTAATAGACTATTATCATCTCACATTTTTTAACATCAACTTACTTCTATTATATGAACACTTTAAAACTCCTTTGTAAAAATGTCATTTCTTAATGACAAAATTTTTCATTTTCAAAAGTCCTTAAGGAAACCAAAACTTCAAATTGGATCCACTGGATTTTTAATTTGATTTTCTTGACATTCATGTATGTTAAAAAAGAATAATGTGCCAAAATTACCATAGTTTCAAATGGAAATAAATAAATAAATCTTTAGTTTTTATGATAGAATCTGACATCTGACACCTTTTGTGACTCCTTTAACTTTGTTTTGACCTAGTAGCAAGATTATTCAAATCTATGATTGAAAAAAAATAATTAACAAGAAAAATAAATATAAAGGAACATAACCAAAGCATAACCTTAATTCCAATGTATTTGCTAATGACTCTTCCAACTAAATTTCATGTCATGTTTTTCTATGATCTATATATTCATTTTAATTTGCTTAGATTGGCCAATTTCCATTGCAAAAATAATACAATATATCAATCAAAAGGTCAAGATTACCCATGATTAAGCTTATTAATTTTCTAAAGGCCTTGCCACTATACAAGAACAATGGTGCATTCTTGGAGCCCTCCATTTCAAGATGCCAAATCAAACCAAAAAATCACTGAACTTTTGGAAAGGTATAAGTCCCAAGGACTGCAATACAATATTCATAGTCATTGCCATGGAAGGCCAAATGTGTGTTTTGTGAACAAATTGGTCATTTTTTGCTTCAAACTTCAATGACATCAATGAGGGGAGATTATAGATTCATAGTTGAAAAGTTTGCACAATGGATTCCACAAGCAAATTTTGAATCTAGGGTAGGCACATCACGTATGCCCATGATAGAAGTTTATTGTACATAAAATAATCACATAGGATATATGCAAAAAATTAAAATGAACTTCACATACAACAAAAATCCAAAATAAACATCTATGGCATTATAGAAGGAGGTGGGTTTCAAATCATCACACAAGAATCCTTATAATTTATTAAGAGTGTTTTGCATATTATGATGGACCCAAATGTAGTCAAAACTAGATGTAGAAAGAATTACTAAAAGTATCACAACCTTAAATTCAATTATTTTGAAATTTTCTAGAAAATACATTTAGTTGAATTAGGCCTTTAAAATAAAATAAACTAATACATTTTTTAATATAATTTTTTTAAAGTAAATGTACACCATTTACATTATAAACCTTGTTGAAAACACCTTATTTGGTAGCAACATACCATTTTTTACTAATTAAAAATATTATTTCAATTTCTTGGATAAAATTTTAAAAACCCAAGGCATTTATATCTTCAATGGAAAAACATTTTACAACTTACAAACATCATAATCATCATCATTATCATAACATAATGTACCATCAAATGTTCATATATAATTCAAATATAAACTTCATGATTTTAAATAAATTGAAAAAAAATTGATTGAAGATTGGTCTTTGTACATATATACATTGATCTATAAGTTTTTATTATCAAATTCCAACTAAAAGAAGTAGTTTTTAGTCCTTTTGTTAATATAATGATTTTGTGACATGCAATTGCAAGTTATAAATGTATTCCAAAGGATTATTACATCATTATTAGTTGCATTGATTTCACAACATAATGATAGACTAAGATGTGAGCCACCTTTAATTTCACATTTTGACTACTAAATCTTTCCAATTATGTCCCCAAATTTATTTATTTTAATTTGTATTGAAAACTACAAAATTGTGATTTTTTTGGGTTCCACCACACCATGCAAATATCTTTAATAATAACTACAATTGGAATTTTAAATGATGGCTTACTCTTCAATATCATGTTAAATTATCACAAATTTGAAGCTAACACAAACATAACACATGAGCTTCAATACTTAGCCTCCAAGTGGAGCATAATGATACTTTGACCTTCCTACAACATGATAAAGATGAGAAGGAAATTCATATCATGATTTGGCTTGTGATTAAAACCATCTAAATAAGTTAATGAAACATCATGAAGTTTTGCCTCATATGACATTGAACAATTGACAAAGTTGAATAACCATTGATTTCAATCCTTTCAAAGCTTTGCCTTACACATGAATGCACCACTACTTCCATGTAATTTACAATTAGAAACTTTTCCATGCTATCCTCATACATGGATGCCTTGAAATTTTTGATTTTATCTAACTAAGAGTAATTATATATGAGAAGAATGTTAACTTTTCCAAATTGCTTCTAGATCATAACAAATGTTCATGAATGCCAAGAAGTTACACATCTATACTACTTATCCAACCAAAAATATGCATGTGGGAGATATAGTGCTTGCCACATCCCATTACACCACCACAACATATATATACACTTGTATAAGTTCCCATATGCAATCCTAACTCCTTTCATGAGAGGAAACAAAAAAAGCCAAGTTGTTGTGCAAGGTACCTATTATGTAATTTGGGCAAGGTATCAAGAGGCATATTATTGATATTGATTATAACAATATCATTGATCCTCATTTATAAACCTTTCATAACCTAGCTAAGATATGATAATGAAGCTCCATTGTAAACTAAATAACAAATTGATACACATAAATGCCAATGTATTAAATATGCTCCAATAGATAACTAAAAAGATGTTTCACACTATCAAATTTCAAGCAAGAATAGGTGCATGCACACAATTGGTCATATCAACTATCAAAGCGACTAAATAAAAGATGGAAATTGCACCTTTGATTGACTGGGATAAACTCATAATCTTTGTGAAAAAACTTGATTTTTCTCATCCACTTGTTGACAAATGCAAAAGCAACCTTACCATGCATCATGTTGTCAGAGTCTAAGTAGTCAAGCTTACAATTATTGTTCAAAGGATTCATGAGATTTTGCCATTGGTATCTGTGGAATCTAAGCCATTATACTCCCCATCTTCAATTGGCATATTTTCCTCATAGACATGGAGACATTGCAAGGAATAGCAATAAGTTGATCACAATGTCAAGATTATCCACCATTAGACCCATCATGTTTGGACATCTTGCCATTGCAAAACATTCAGAGAACTAATGACCTCCTACACTTCATTGAATTTTTGAAGCCCTCTATCTAAAGATGTCCAAATCAACCAAAGAATCAAATTTAGTATGGAACGATTAAGGATTCACACCAAAGGATATCACATGTGCAAGGAATTCCACAATCAACTCTGGAACCCATTATACATATGTCAACCATGCTAAGGATAAAAACATCTTACATAAAAAAAAAACCTTGGAAAATATACACACAAGACTAAAAAATGAATTTCACATGCACAATAGAGTTGGGGTTTTGATGTTATGGCTCATTATTCAAGATCATGCAAGACTACCACAAATGTGAAAATGACACAAACATTTTAAAAGCCTTCACTATGACCACTTTAGTGGAATTTTCAAATTCCTTGACCACTTGACAACCTGAAAAAAAAATGAGGGAAAAACTTGGTTTCCTTGCTTCATGTGTGAATTAAGTTATATATCACTATGTGTGCAAAAGAGCTAGATATGAAAGTTGCCAAACATTAGAAGCTTGAATCAAAGTGCAAAGGTTGCATGGCTTGAAGGTCACACAAGAGGTAGGGCCAAAACAAACATTGGCCAACAATTGCACTTTTTGTGTTATAGAGCCCATGTGAATATACATTTAATAAACCTTGACCAAAACTAGTGGTTAATTGCTAGTTAGCCCTTGGTTCTAGTCCTTTTTTTCAAAAAGGATTTTTTTTTCAAAAATTGCAATTATAGTTCTAAAAAAATTGAGAACTAGGTTCTAGTTTAGTTCCAATTCTCAAAAGAAAACAAAAACCCGATTATGGTTATGAACCTAGTTCCAAAAATCAAATTTAATTTTGATTAAGTTTTTACTAACCAAAATTGGAACTATTGGTTTTGAATTATAAATTCTAACCTTCCAAAATTCTAAATTTTTCTATTTTCCTCTCTAACTTTTAGCCAAATTTGGCTATGTCCTCTTATGGATGATCACCACACCACCTACTTCACAACATTGAAAAACAAAAGCAAAATTATGACATTTTTTCAATTCAAAAATTTATTTATCCAAAAATGATTTTTTTGGTCATGCATATTATTATGTACATTTTTTTCAATATTTTAATATCTTGGTTTTTTCAAAATTATTTTTTAAAAAAAGATTAAAATATCATACAGTTGTATCTACGATTTGGGTCCTTTACCCGACCATTTCATGGTTTATATGAAAACATAATTAGCAAAAAATGAGAGGAAAAATTGTAAAGTTTATTTTAATTAAGTTTTATTCAACAATCTCACGTTGCAAAAACATCATTAATTAAAAGTTTTAAAATATATAAAACTTATTTCCATACTTCATTTGATGAAATTTTTTCATGTATTGCTCAAAATTGGAGGACCTTACATTATTTGCACCTACTTATCACAATTATAAACCTTAAGCATTTTTTGAATTATTTCATGGGGTTGACAAGTATCTCATGCCATGGGCATAGTTGGCTTTCCAATTGGTGGATAATACTCCCTTGAAATGATTTTTAAATTATGTAAACCTTAATACTCCCTTTGGATGAAATGGGCTTCCACCTTTTGAAGCCACAATGTAAATGATTAAGTCATGCATATGTATTACAACATATCCAACAAGTGCCACCATTTTGACTGATAATGTTGAAATCATAATCACAATTGAAATCTTACTGTCAAAATTGGAAGAGTATAACAAAAAATGTCATATGTGAAAGGATTAAAATGAACATATCGAACTTTATTCCCAACTTTTGAAGTGTATAAGGGCAAGAAAATGTGTTCAAGGCTTTCCAACAATTTGGCAAGATCTTTGCTTCAAAAATACCCTTCACTTGCAAAACCTTGGGTAATTTTTAACCATCATTTATTACATGTATAATATTTCTATACAAGTCTATTTTGGATTTCAAAATTTACGAAACACCTAATGTAAACAAATGTCAAGTCTTTCTTTGTGATTGGAATGATGTAAGACCTTATCAAGCCATTCAACCTTTAAAAAAGGGCTTTTCACCTCATTTGTAAAATTTCAAGCCCTTGCACTATTTGTACTAAACTTAAGTTGGTTTACCTTATTCAAAATGGGGCTATTGCATATATTGAATCGAGTTAAACACACATATCTTTATTTTTCCTTGGTCACATTCAATGTTATGTGAGCCTAATGATGTATGTTATGTTAAATAAATGTCATTCGCACATACATGAAAAGTATGTGTAATGACAAAAAGAAAAATTAGATATCATTAGAGGTTAGGACTGGGGTTAGTTCTCATTAGACAATAATTTTTCTAAGGTAGCCATCATCAGGACATTATTGTCATTCACACATTATCTTATACTTTTACTAAAAGTAACTACTTACCTTCATCACAATATCATCATTCAAGAAATGTCAACAATATACCAAAGTTTTGACGATAGAAAATCAACACTTTTTTTTCATATTTTTGCATTTCTTATGTATATGTCCTATTGAGATTCTTTTTATTTTTTCATGAGTTCCATTAAACTTGCATTTCAATTTGGGCTTTTGTTTTTCAATTTGATTTTGTTTTCCCAATTTGGTTTTTGCTTTTATTTTTTTGATTTGGAGCTACATTGTGTTTCGATCTTTTGATGAAGCTTTCACTTTAATCTTTGGGTGCAAACATGGTTACAAATACCACAAGTGTAACCAATGCTTGGTTTTTCATGTTTTAGCATCAAAATTTGTATTTGTGTTGAAATTTTTTTATGTGATTACATGACAATGTTTATGATATATTATGGAAACATGTGATATAACTTGGAATGATTTTAATAAGGATAAAATATTTAAAACGTTCATTAACCATTATAACCAATGTTATATGGATTCTTATTTCTGGAAAGATTTATGAAATGTTGCATATTTTGGGGGAGATTCTTTGAACAAATATTTACATAATAAAATTAAGCAAAATCTTGTTAGGTCATAAGATTTTTTTCAACTTACAAGTGAGGATATTTTTAAAATGTTCCAAGATAAGCATTTACTTAAAGGGGTAGGTGTGGTTTGTGTTAATGTGAGGACACCCCTTTCAATTAGGAGCTTCACTAAGCTTTTATCTTTCATCCTTGTTCTTCATTAATGTTGCACTATTTTATTAAATTTTAGAATTGAATTGTTTGTCAACCCTTCAACATTTTTCTTTCATTTCTCAACTTAAAAATTTGCTTGCCTTCTTTCATTTCATTCAACTATTATTTTTTATTATTTTGTTGTGTCAAGTTTCAAGCCTTTGATGTTTTTTTACAATTTTAAGTGTTTTTTTTTTTTTGCAAGTTCTCAATTTTAAATAATTTCTTGATTCACCATTTAATTAAACAATTTTTGCTAAATTGTTATTTGGTTTCTACTACCAAAAATGACTTCAATATTTGTTCTTATCTTACATTTTTATCAAGGTTTTCCTTTTTGGTCTTCCTTTTGTTTTTTTATTCAATTATTATGCAATTTGTTATTTATTCAAAATAAAGCAAATGAAGTTCATGGTGTTGCATATGGATTTCATCTAGATTGTTCTACATGTTCATGACTGTTTGGTCATGTGTTATCAAATTGAATTGAATTTAGTTTTCAATTCTATCTCCATAATGTAAAACATATTTTCGTACCATGTTGAATTCTTTAGTTTTACATCATTATAGTCTATTTTACATTTATGAATTGTTGGTCAATATGGACATGAACAATTGGGTGAAGTGTTGTTCAATATGGACAATATGGACACTTCAAACAAAATGTCCATTTATTTCCATGTTAAGCCCAACTTTGACTTATCACCTTCAACCAAAGATGGTGATGGTGCAAACAAATATATACTCAATTTCATCCAAATAATATTAAATGATCTCAATTTTCCCCACTAAATAATTGATGCTGAAAGCTCCCAAGTAATGAAGAATTTGACTATCCGTATGAATTGAAAAACTAGACACAACCCAAGTGTATTGAACTTGAATAGAATAATCCACAATAGACCAACCTTGTGATCCCCTAAAACCTTTTGTCCTCTCCATCAATTGTCCTTATGAACACTCTATGAACAAACATTTTGTTTCTTAATTCTAACATAGTGGAAAACTTGGAGAAATCAATAATAAAAAAATCAACCAATTTTGGGCATACATCCAAAAATCGGCACAAAACACATAGAAGAATCAAACAAGCACAAACACAGTTCAAAAACTATCTGAAAAAAAAAACCAAAATGTTTAGCTTGGAACAATGTTGCCATTTTGTAGCCCATCCTCATCGTTTCACTCCATCATTGGCATTATTCTTGTCCACATAAAAGAAAAACAAACAACATCACGTTAATATCTAACCTTTTGCATTTTTTTAACACCATGGTTATCGTTTGCAGAACCACCCACAAATCACAAGACATTCCTATGTATTATAAAAAACAAGATAACATGTAGTTTTTTAGTGCATGCACAATGATGGTAAGCACCCCATTCGCATAATAACCTTAAAAATTGCCATACATATTTTTGTGTTATAATATGACATGTTATAATTAATTCATGTTTATTGGTTAAAAATCAAATTGTTATTTTGACTTTGACCATTGTATTGGCCATAATCTAAGCTTTAGATATCCAAATGGAAAATGAAAGCCCACTTTTGATATCTATGGTTAAAGGCTTGCAAATGTTTTAAAGAAGGCCTAATTTGATCAAGTTTTGTTATTTGCATTTTTGGCCCAAAAATTAGGACATTTGTGAAACTCCACCTCTAAAAGTTAACATTTGTTTGAAAGTGTCAAGGGATTCACTTCGTTGCATTTTGAGCATGCTTGAATCCCAAAGCACTTTTCTAGCCCATTTCCCTTCTCATGCCTTAACTTTGGTCACAAACCCAAAGCTAGATTTGTGACAAGGGGGCACTTGTAAATTATTAACTTATTTGTTTTGCTTTTGCGATGGTAAGTTATCATTGAAAATGTAGGAAAGAATTTTCAATTTTGATAAATTTTTCATGGACTAAAACTAAGTTACCATTTACCTTACCACCAACAATAGTCTTGTAAATAGGTTGCCACATCAATAGACCATATAGATAATTTATTGATACCATTTACACATGTTAAAACACAAGTAATTATTAGCATTGCTACTTGTGATGCCATCACTATGTGTGAATGACACTATAACTGAATAACCTATCCCATATAATTACAAGGAAACCGTGGGTTTAAATTAGATGGAAAAACCATGATTATATAATGGATTAATTAGACAAAACTACTAAAGCATATGGTTTAATCTAACAAATGATGTTGATCTCGAAAGATTAGGAAATGGCATTAATTTTAAAACACCGACAAAATCTAATGAACTAACATTTACATGATTATCAACAAATTAAAAGACCAAAAATATTTTTAAAAGATGAGATTATGTTTTTTATAGTGAATTGTCCATTACATTTTCATAAGTTAAATTGTGGTGAAGGTTGGGAATTGTGACATGAATATACATTATCACATACCATAATACATTTAACATTTTGACAACAAATTGTTGAATAATAAATTAAATTTGAAGTATTAACTTCAGCACTTGATTTATTAATTTTGAAAATTTTGGCAAGTAATGGTTATAGAAAATAATAAACAATATCTTGTTAGTGTTATGGAGTAGTCCAATGTGTCTAAACTACCCCAATTCTAAATCCTTGTCATGGAAGGTCTACAATTCAAAACCTGACAATTGAACTTTTAATTTTATTAAAATATCACATAAATAAAAAATAATTATTCAAAGTTCGACAACAGGAAAAATAATTTAATTTATGCCAAAATGGTAAATGTACTACATTAATAAAGAAAATAAATCCCCTTGATGTTTTATGGCAAAAAAACCTTAAACACAATAATACATTAAATTATTGTTGTATTAATGAAGGTAGTAGGCATTTATGACATGTAGACCTATTCATTATAATTGACAATTGTTATTTTTTCTTCCTCAAAATAGTTTGTTTGGCATTTAAAAAGTTAAACCCAATGTTCCTGAAAAATGTTCCCCCAGTATCTATGACAAACTTTTGTACACACCCATTGAAAGCATTTTAATATGATTAACAAATAAACTTAAAACTTCATAATAGTTTTGGTTTTTTTGTTTGCTCCAAACCAAAGCAAACATGTGATGCACTAATAAGGAAAGTACCTTCCTTTAAAGCTTAAAAATTCAAAACTATGTGAAGATGTGGTCTTCTCCCATGGTTAAAATTTGGAGCCACAATGGGACTAGGTGATGGCAGCATGCGAGAATGAGAAAAGAGAAAGAACCCGACAGCTCCATGGCCAAAAGGAGCTATGGTTGAGTTGCATTAGGGATAAAAAAGTTTCGCACAACTTATTCATGGTGGTTTGTTACAAAAATCAAGGATTTGAACTTGCAAATGATGAAAACGTGTAGTTTGTTAGAGATTAGAGCAATTGCGCTCTTGCAATGATTGGGCTTGCCATCATTCATGAGCTCTTGCAATGATAGGAAAATTTTCATCCTCCTTTTTGGGGGTAGTTTGTTTTGTTTTGTTTTTTTTAAGGGGGGGGGGGGT
>Ga0116226_10003172_pt1 | contig 14483 bp, 15 predicted proteins | sample S1TSphfallax_FD_89692 | JGI IMG/M metagenome (GOLD analysis project Ga0116226, IMG submission 89692) | Host-associated microbial communities from peat moss isolated from Minnesota, USA - S1T2_Fa - Sphagnum fallax MG | ecosystem: Host-associated > Plants > Peat moss > Unclassified | place: USA...
AAGGATCTGTCCACCAACAGTGATGCGGCCGCGATTTGCGCCGCCATCATCGCCATGGCCCGCGAATTGAAGTTGAAAGTGATCGCCGAGGGCGTGGAGACCGAGGCACAAGTGAAGTTCCTGCGGGATCATCGCTGCGACCAGGCGCAGGGTTACTGGATCAGTCACCCCATCTCGGCGGCCGACCTCGAGAGTCTGTTGCGAACGGACATCTACCGATCATCGGCGGCCCGCACCATGGGCTTTCAGCGCGACTAGCGACGAATCCTAGGGCACGAACATACGAACATGAACCGGTGGATCGACAACCTATCGCTCACGGGCAAGCTGCGTGCCTTGAACCTGCAAGTGCTGACCGTTGCACTGTTGCTGACCGCCGGTCTGTTCTTGCTGGTGGAGGCCGTCGCCGTGCATCAGCGCCTCACCGACAACGTGATCGCGCTCGCAGCCACGGTGAGCGACAACTCTGGCGCCGCTTTCGCGAGCGTCGACCCCGCTCCGGCACGCAATGCGCTGCGGACGTTGCGCGCGGATCCGAACATACGGGCGGCCACCTTCTACGACGCCAGCGGCAAGATGATCGTGGACGTGCCATTCGTCTTCGACGCCGGTTCCGCACGCGATCGGCAGCAGGCCGGGGCGAGCCCCGACAATTCGCACGACAAACGCGTGGTTCGCTATGGTGGGTTGACCCAAGTACACGTCGAGGTTCCGGTCACATCGGACGGCGACCTCGTGGGATTCATTCGCGTCGACGCGGTTCTGGACCAGTTCTACACGCAGATGCGCTGGGCGCTGGCTGCCATGTTGGTGGCGGTTCTGATTGGCTTTTGGGTGGCGCATTCCCGGGCCCGGGTGTTGCAGGGCCTCATCATGAAGCCGGTCAGAGACCTATTGCTGGCAATTCGTGAAGTCAATGAAACCAAGAACTTCACGCGCCGAGTGGAAGCGAAATCGGATGACGACTTCGGAATTCTTGCTGCCGGCATCAATGATCTGCTGGTGGAGCTGGAAAAGCGCGAGCAGAATCTGCGCACTTCTCAGCAGGAACTGGAAAACCGGGTGCGCGAACGAACCTTGCGTCTCGACGCCGCCATGATCGATGCGAAGGAAACGCTCGAGCGGGCGGAAGCCGCGAGCCGGGCCAAGAGCGAATTCTTGGCGCGGATGAGCCACGAGATCAGAACCCCGATGAATGCGGTCATCGGTATGGCGGAATTGCTCCGGCATGCGACCACGTTGGACGAACGTCAGCGCCGCTACTGCGACCGGATCAGTCAGTCGGGGACGGCTCTGCTGGGCATCATCAACGACATCCTCGATTTCTCGAAGATCGAGGCCGGCAAGCTGGTGCTCGACATTGCGCCGTTTTCGCTGCGCGAAGTGGTCGAAGATGCGGCGGAGATCCTCGTCGAGAAGGCCCATGGCAAGGGGCTCGAACTGCTGCTCGATATTCCGCCCGACGTCGAGACGGCGGTGTGCGGCGATGGGCAGCGACTGCGGCAGATCATCATCAATCTCGTCGGCAATGCCGTCAAATTTACCGATCGCGGCGAGGTACGGATCGTCGTGCGCAACACCGGTACGGACCGAACCCATTCCACATTTCGCTTCGATGTCATCGACACGGGTGTCGGCATCAAGCCTGAAAACTGCGCGACGATTTTCGAGTCCTTCGCCCAGGAAGACAATTCCACGACGCGCAAGTATGGTGGCACCGGCCTTGGATTGGCGATATGCAAACAGCTGACGGAATTGATGGGCGGTCAGATCGGCGTCACGAGCAAACCGGGAGTGGGTTCGACGTTCTTTTTCACCGTGGTGCTTGCCAACGATCCCGCCACGGTCAGAGGCAAGCGCCCCGCCGTGCTCAAGCGCACGCGGATACTGGTCGTCGATGACAATGCCACGAATCGGGATATCGTCGCCGGCCATTTGAAGAGCTGGGGCGTCGCGGTCACCGAAGCGAGTTCGGGTCCAACCGCGCTGGATGCCTTGGGCATGGAGGATCGCGGGGACTTCGATGCGCTCGTCATCGACGGACAAATGCCGGGCATGGATGGCTTCGCGTTGACCCGCAAGATTCGCGCACGCAAGGGCTACGCCGACATACCGATCCTCATGATGAGTTCGATGTCGGGCGCACCAAGCCCCGATGACGTGGTCGACAACCGTACCGGGTGGGTAAGCAAACCGGTCCGGCGGTCGCAGTTGCACTCGAGTCTTGCGTCGCTGATGGCCAGCCAGCCCGAGCCCACCGACGGAACAACGGTCGTCCAGAGCCGCCGAGTACCCGCCATCGTCCAGGCTCCACGGCAAAAGTCCCGCATACGCCGCTTGCTGCTCGTCGAGGACAATCCGGTGAACCAGGAGTTGGCGCTCGCCATGCTGCTCGAACTCGGTGTCGAGGCGGTCAGCGCGTGGAGTGGTCAGGAAGCCCTGGTCAGGCTCGCGGCCGAGCGTTTCGATGTGATCCTGATGGATTGTCAAATGCCGAAACTGGACGGTTACGCGACGACGCGCCGCTTGCGCGAGTGGGAGTCCCGCACCGGCCGCGAGCGCACACCGGTCATCGCACTCACCGCCAATGCATTGAACGGCGATGCGGCACGGTGCTTCGAAGCGGGCATGGATCGATACCTGAGCAAACCCTTCACCATCGACCAGCTCTATCGAATCTTGGAGTCCTGCGTACCGGACGCCAACGAATTGGAACTCGTCGCGGACTCGGAGGCGGCCGTGTTGGATGAGGCCACACTAGACCGGATCCGGGAGTTGCACCGGTTGGGGGGGCCCAATTTGCTCGGCAGGATGGCGGAGCTCTATGCGAAAAATTCGCGTGGCTTGATCGCCGATGCGCGCAGTTCGATCGATGCGCGCGACGCGCAAGGCCTCGTTCAGGCGGTACACGCGCTGAAATCCAGTTCAAGCAGCGTCGGTGCGACGCGGCTCGCGGACCTATGCGACACTCTGGAAAGCGCGGGACGTCAATCCCGGCTCGAGGGCGCCGACGCGTTGCTGCACAAGCTGGTCGCGGAGCATGCGCGCGTGCTCCAAGCGCTCGACTCGCTGACCGCGACGGCTTGACCGAAACCGGAAACCCCATCATGCGGTGCAGCGTGGCCGCGACCGCGAGTCAAGTCACATCGTGTGCGTCGGTTTGTCGCCGCCCAAGGCGCCGGCGAGGTAGTTTTCGATTTTCTTCTGAGTATTGCCGCGGTCTTGATCGCTGAACTGCACGCCGATGCCGGCAGTGCGCTTACCTTGGGCGCCCTTGGGCGTCATCCATATGACACGGCCCGCCACGGGCAACTTCTCCTCTTCACCCATGAGATTGAGGAGCATGAAGACTTCGTCGCCGAGGCGGTAATTGCTGTTGGTCGGTATGAACAAACCGCCATTTTTCACGAAAGGCATGTACGCGAGGTAGAGCGCACTCTTATCCTTTATCGTGAGGGTCAGCAACCCCGGTTTGTTACTTGGACTTCGCAATTCCCACCGTCGTTAACACCACTGTCAATTCGCCAATGCGGTGCGACCGCCAAGCAGCAGCGCTTCCAGCGCCAGTTGTTGGTTCATGCCGGTCGTGGCAAGACGCCGCAAGTCCCGGGTCGCGTCCAGGAGTTCGAACAGAGCCCTTATCTTGGGCTTAAGTAAAGCGGCAGGCAAGCGGACGCGTTCCGCACTTTGACGCGAATTCGGTGCGCCGAGGCAGGCATGTACCCGGCGTGTGATCCAGTTCTCAAGCCAGGATATCCGCAGCGGCAGATTCGACCGTGTCCAACGCTCGGCGAGCATGGTCAAATCGACGGCCCCGGCGCCAATCGCATTCATGTCGTCGCGCATCTCGGCCTCGAGACCTGCGATCCCAATCTGGCTGAGTTCCAGCGCCAGCAAGGGTGCCCCCCCCGCGAGTTCCAACGCGGCCTGCCAATTCTGATGCGTGGGCTCGGCTGTCTCCAGCCACGTCACGGCGGTGCGGGCGGCGGGCGGACGCAACACCATGCGCAGGCAACGGCTGGCAATGGTTGCCGGCAAACGATGACTGGGGCGGGCGATCATGACGAGCAAGGTATCGGCGCCGGGGTCCTCGAGCGTTTTCAGAAACGCGTTTGCGCTGCTCGCATTGAGAGCTTCGGCGCCCTCGATCACGCCCACCTTGTAACCGCCGCGGTAGCTCTTGAGAGACAGCGCATCGATGAGTTCCCGAATCTGATCAACCTTGATCTGCTTGGCATCTTCCTCCAGTCTCACCACGTGGTAATCCGGGTGACTGTCCGAGCGCAGCAACGAGCAGGATGGGCACGCGCCGCACGGACTATCCGATGCGCCGCATAGGGCGAGGGCGGCCATCCAAGTGGCGAGATGCTCCGCGCCGAGTCCCGGGGTGCTCAGCATCAGCGACGAATGCGGCAGCCGACCCGCTCGCCGCGAATCCCGCAATTGCCGCTGCCAGGCATGCAGCCATGGCAGGGAGTCGGCGATCAGGAAATCCACGATCGGGACTCCAATACATCGATGATTTGTGCGCCGACCTCGGCCACCGGGCGTGCGGCATCGATGACCACCATCCGTTCGGAGTCGGCACGCGCGCGCGACAGGTAGCCTGCGCGCACGCGCTCGAAGAATGCCGCACGCTCTTGCTCGAATCGATCTCGAGTCTTGCCGATATCCCGCTTTCTCGATCGCTCGAGGCCGATCGCGACCGGGACATCGAGCAGCAGCGTCAGGTCCGGACGGCGCCGTCCCTGTACCCATGTTTCCAAGGCACCGATCGACTCTTCACTCATGCCGCGGCCGGCACCCTGGTATGCATAGGTGGCATCGGTGAAACGGTCGCAGATCACCCAGCGTCCGGCGTGCAACGCGGGTTCGATGAGATTGGCCAGATGCACCGAGCGCGCCGCGAACATGAGAAGCAGTTCCGCGATGGGCGGCAACGCCTCGCCGCGCGGACTTAAGACCAGCTCTCGGATGCTCTCCGCCAACGGCGTGCCACCAGGTTCGCGCGTCACGACATGGTCGACTTGCCGGTCACCGAGTGCGCGCGCGAGCAGAGAAACCTGGGTGGTCTTGCCCACCCCCTCGATTCCTTCGAGAGTCAAGAAGCGCGGCGTCATCGCACCGGCTCCACGGCCGCCTTTTGGCGCTGCCGCAAAACGTAGCGCGCCACCGCGGCGTTGTGTTGCTCGAGCGTCGCCGAAAAAACGTGGCTGCCATCACCTTTGTCGGACGCAACGAAGTAGATCGCATCGGTTGCCGCGGGATGTGCCGTGGCCTCGATCGCGGCAGCACCCGCGAGTGCGATCGGCGTGGGCGGCAGGCCGGTGCGCGTATAGGTGTTGTAGGGACCATCGGTGCGCAGATCGACGGTGTGCAGCTCGCCATCATAAGCATCTCCCAATCCATAAATGACCGTCGGATCGGCCTGCAGGCGCATCCCGATGGTGAACCGGTGCAGATATAGACCGGCGATCTTGGGCAATTCCTCGGGCAAACCGCTCTCCTTCTCAACGATGGATGCCATGATCAACAATTCGGCGGCCGATTGCAGCGGCAGTGTGGGATCTCGACCCGCCCACGCGGCAGCCAACACACGCGTCAGGGCGGCGTGCGCCTGACGTAGCAATTCAAGATCCGGCGTGCCGCTCGGGAAGCGGTAGGTTTCCGGCAAGAACTGTCCCTCGGCACTCGAGGCGGGCATGCCAAGCTTCTGCATGAGATCGCCGGCGCGCAGATCGGGTGTCGCGAGAATATCGGGATTGCGCCGCATGGCAGCCAACAGATCCTGCACACGCCAGCCATCGACGATGGTCAGAGAATGCAAGATCACCTGACCACTCACCATTTTCTCGAGGAGCCCGCGCGCGGTTAGACCCGGATCGATCTCGTATTCCCCCGCCTTGATGGCGGCGGCACTGCCCTTCCACCGCGCATAGAGAACCCACAGACGCGGCTGTGCAACGACGCCTTGTCGTCCGAGATCGGCCGCCACGTGCGCGAACCGCGCGCCGGGCGGGACCTTGAAGCGCAGTGGTGTGGTCACGTTCAAGGGTTGATCGAGGCTGTGCCAGCCTTGCAGCAGTAGCGCCGCAGCGGCGCCGAACAGCAACACCGTGACCGCGATGCTGAGCCAGGCAGACCGCCTCACTGTGCTTCCAAGCGTTTGCGCAGCCGCTCGGCCGTGACATGCGAGGAGAGCGTGATGCGCGATCGGCCGCGGACGAAGCTTGCCACGGGTACGATGCCGGCCACGGCATTGGTCATGAAGGCTTCATCGATACGCGACAGATCATGCCAACCGAGCCGCCTTTCGGCGGCATCGACTTCGAGAGTCCCGGCCTCTCGCAAGACCCAACGGCGCATGACCCCGGCAATGCCGCAACGATCGAGTCGCGGTGTCATGAGCGAGGTGCCACGGCGCACGAACAGGTTGGACATCGTACCGCAGACGATATTGTCCTCGCAGTCCCGCATCAGTCCCTCCCATACCCTGGCATCCCGCCATTCGGCGCGCGCCAAGACGGAGTCTAGACGATTCAGTGTCTTCAAGCCCGCGAGCGCGGCATTGTCACTGAGCCGCGTCGTGCACAGCCGGACGTGCACGGGAGGCAACGCCGCGGCCGCGTGGCCGGACAGGGGAAAGAGCATCATGATTCTGATGGTGCGCAGGCGGCCTGCGGGCCGATAACCGCGGTCGCCGCACCCGCGGGTGATGATGAGCTTGAGCACCGCGTCGGCGCATTGCCCCGCCGCTCTGCGCAATTCATTGCGCAGAGTCGTCAATTGTGGCGGCGCAATGGCAAGCCTTCGACAGCCGTCGCTGAGTCGCTGCAGGTGGTAGTCCAAGAGGCGAATGACTCGGCCTCGAACCCGCATCGTTTCGAACAGGCCGTCCCCGTATTGCAGGCCGCGATCCCGCACGTCGATGGCGGCCGCCGCTCTGCCGTTGATCCACGTTTTCATACGGGCAATTGCAGCGCGCGCAGCAACCCCTGGGCTTTCGCCCGGGTTTCGGCCAACTCCAGCGCCGGCACCGAGTCCGCCACGATCCCAGCCCCGGCACGAAAGCAAAGCGACGACGCCCTGCCCGCCACGCTCGCTGCCGTGAGGGTGCGGATGAGGATATTGAAGTCGCAGCTGCCGTCGCGATTGAGGTAGCCCACCGAACCCGTGTAAGCACCCCGTCCGGTGCCCTCGAGTTCAGCGATGATTTGCATGCAGCGGAACTTCGGACAGCCGGTGATGGTGCCGCCCGGGAATAGCGCGCGGATGACCGCGACCGGAGTTACCTCATCAACCAAACGCCCGCTCACGTTCGAGACGATGTGGTGCACGTGCGCATACGATTCGACCGTCATGTATTCGTCGACTCTCACGGTACCGCCCACGCACACGCGGCCGAGATCGTTGCGTTCCAAATCGATGAGCATGACGTGCTCGGCTCGTTCCTTGTCGTTCGCCAACAACGATTCGATCAACGCCGCGTCCGACTCCGGCGATGGCCCGCGCGGCCGGGTGCCGGCGATGGGTCGCGTCGACACGATGCCGCTGCGAATCGACAGCAATCTCTCCGGCGATGAACTCATCAAGGAAAAACCGTCGACCTGCATCATGGCCGCGAAGGGACTTGGATTCGTCAAGCGCAGCCGCCTATAGATATCGACCGGGTCGACAGGCGCGCGGGCACTGATCCGCCACTGGCGCGACAGGTTGGCCTGGTACACGTCACCCATCGCGATGTAGGCGAGCGCCGCGGAAACCGCCTGTAGAAATCGCGCCGGATCCTCCTCGGCGATGTCGAACACACCGGTGCCCGGATCCTCGGACACCAACGTCCGCACATGCGCCTCAAATGCCTCGAGCAGGCCCTCGGCACCCGGCTCGGCAACCAGCCAGGCTTGTCCACTAGCTCGATCCCGTATCCATGCCGCCGGTGTCCGGATGGCGACGGCCACGATTTCGTCCGGACCCGATGGCAGGCGCAGCCGCGGTTCGATTTCGGCCGCGAGCTCATAACTCAAATAAACAAGCCATCCACCGCTGAAGGGCAACTCGCAGGCGCTAGCTGAAGTGCGCAACGATAGCCACCAGGTATCGAGCGCACCGAGAAAGCCGTTCGAGCCGGCACCGGGGCCGGTCAAGACTCCGTCGGAGCCCAGCGTCAGGCGCTCACCGCTGCTCATCGGCAGGATATCGAAGCGGCACGCCGTCGCTTGCTCAGCGCTCGACCGGGCCGGCGACACGCTTTCGAGCAGTCCCGGATACCGATCCGGAAACTGCGAAATCAGCCGCAGCGGCTCAAATTCGACGGAAAACGAGCGAACCGTTGGTACCGCCAAATCCAAACGAATTCGACAGTGCGTGTTCGATCGCCATCGGTCGGGCCTCCTTGGGCACGTAGTCCAGATCGCACCCTTCGCCAGGCTCATCGAGATTGATCGTCGGCGGCGCGACCTGGTCGCGCAGCGCCAGAACGCTGAAAATGGCCTCAACGACCCCGGCCGCACCCAACATATGACCCGTCATCGATTTGGTCGAGCTGACGGCCAGCCGGTCGGCGGCCGCGCCGAAGGCACGCCGTATGGCCGTCGTCTCGGCCCGGTCGCCCAACTCGGTCGACGTCGCATGGGCGTTCAGATATTGCACTCGATCGGGACTCAATTGGGCATCGATCAAGGCCTTGGACATGGCTTTACGCGCGCCCTCGCCGTTTTCGGGCGGCGCTGTCACGTGAAAGGCATCGCCGCTCATGCCGAAACCGACCATCTCCGCATATATCGCCGCACCGCGCGCTTTGGCCGACTCGTACTCCTCGAGCATCATGGCGCCGCCACCGTCTCCCATGACGAAACCGTCCCGGTCCTTATCCCATGGACGGCTGGCGCCCGCGGGATCGTGATTGCGCTGAGAGAGCGCTTTAGCCTGAGAGAATCCGCTCATGCCGGTCACGCAGGTGGCCATTTCCGAACCACCCGCCAACATGGCATCGGCATCTCCGTATTGAATGAGGCGCATGGCCATGCCCAGCGCGTGCGTGGAAGTCGTACAGGCCGTGGCCACGGCAAGGTTCGGTCCGGTGATGTTGAACGCGATCGAGAGGTGCCCACTCACCAGATTGATGATGCTGCCGGGAATAAAAAACGGCGACACCCGTTTTGGGGAATGAGTTTCGAGGAACTTATCGTAAGTCTCCTCGATGGACTCGAGCCCACCCATCCCGGAGCCCATGAGGATGCCGATGCGATCCGCATTCTCCTCGGTGACGATCAAACCCGAATCGCGCATGGCCTGCATGCCGGCCACCACGCCATACTGCATGAATGCGTCCATGCGACGCGCGTCCTTCGCCGTCATGTACGGCTCCAGATCGAGGTCGCGGATCTCGCCGCCAAAATGCGTTGCGAAGTTCGTCGTGTCGATCCGCTCCACGGGGCCGATGCCGCTGCGTCCTGCCATGATCGCATTCCATGCCGCCGTCACATCGTTGCCCACGGGGGACACGATACCCAGACCCGTAACCACCACGCGACGTTTACTCAATGGCGACTCCTCAACGTCGTTTCGGTGAACGACCTTCAGGCCTTGGTCTTGTGCGAATTGATGTAATCGATCGCCTGCTGCACGGTCGTGATCTTCTCGGCATCCTCGTCGGGGATCTCGGTCTCGAACTCTTCTTCGAGCGCCATCACCAGCTCAACCGTGTCCAGCGAGTCCGCCCCGAGGTCATCGACGAACGAGGCATCATTCGTGACTTCTTCTTCTTTGACCCCCAATTGTTCGGCCACGATTTTTTTTACTTGCTGCTCAACAGTACTCATCGTTATGGTGTCCTTTCGGGATAGCTATATAAAATTATGCCGCTCTAAATTTGATGGCGCGCGGCCGGCCTCGGATCGGCAGGGCGCGTATTTTATGTGAACGCGACCGCTACGGCTACCTATTAAGAAGATTGACCGATAAAGAGATCACCAGTGCCTTGACAAAACGGGCGGCTCATGGCATGTGCATCCCGCCATTTACATTCAGCGTTTCGCCGGTGATGTAAGCGGCGTCGGCCGATGCCAGAAACGCCACCGCCGCGGCGATATCCCCGGGTTCACCCAATCGAGATAGCGGAATTTGCGCGTTCAACGCCTCCCTCTGCGCCGCGTTCAAAGCCCTCGTCATGTCGGTGTCGATGAACCCCGGCGCCACCGTGTTGACCGTGATGCCGCGCGAGCCCACTTCACGGGCCAGCGATTTGCTGAAGCCGATCATGCCGGCTTTGGCGGCCGCATAATTGGCCTGCCCTGGATTGCCGGTCAATCCGACGATCGATGCGATACTGATGATCCTGCCGTGACGGGCCTTCATCATCCCACGCAGGACTGCCTTCGAGAGTCGAAACACCGAGGCCAGGTTCGTCTGCATCACCAGGTCCCAGTCGTCCGCCTTCATGCGCAACAGCAACATGTCGCGCGTAATTCCTGCGTTGTTGCACAGTATCCCGATGACTCCCTCGTGCGCTTCGATGTCCGCGATCAGAGCATCGATCGATTCCTGGCGCGTGACATCGAGCACGGCACCGCGCCCTCCCCGGCCGGCGAGATCGGCCGTGATACGGGCGGCACCCTCGGCGGTGGTTGCCGTGCCGATGACGCGTGCTCCATCGGCTGCCAAACGCGCCGCGATTGCGGCTCCGATACCGCGCGACGCTCCCGTCACGAGCGCCACTGCTCCGTTCAACATGTGAAAAACCTCATGGGCGGTGTGTCATCGCGAGCGCTTCGTCGAAGCCGGCGGCATCCTCGAGCGCCAACATTTTCAGATCACGGCTCTTGTCGATCCGCCGGTTCAATCCGGTCAGTACCTTGCCAGGCCCACATTCGACGATTTGCGTGGCGCCCGCGCCGATCATCGTGCGCACCGTGGCCGCCCAATAGACCGCCGTGTGCAACTGCTTGACGAGGCTCGCCCGAATCTCGTCGGGTTGCCGGTGGATCTTCACGTCGACGCCGTAGACCGCGATACCAGCGGGCGCGATCGCGGTGCCGGCGAGCCGCTCGCGCAGTTTCTCGGCGGCCGGCAGCATCAGTGAGCTGTGCGCCGGCACGCTGACCGGCAAGCGGATGATACGCCGCGCACCCATGGCGGTGAGCGCATCGAAAGCATGGGTCACGGCGGTCGCGCTGCCCGCGATCACCACCTGGCCCGGTGCATTGAAATTGACCGCCTCGACGACGCCGTCCGCCACATCGCCGCACACGGCCTCGACATCGGCGTCCTCCAACCCGAGCACGGCCGCCATCGCGCCCTCGCCCGGCGGCACGGCCGACTGCATGGCCGCCGCACGAAAGCGCACCAGGTCGACGGCGGTCTTGAAATCCAGGGCGCCCGCGGCGACCCAGGCCGTAAATTCACCCAGACTGTGACCTGCGATCATCTGGGGCGTCGGGCCGCCGCGCTCGAGCCAGAGACGATACGTGGCGACCCCAGCCGTGAGCATGGCGGGTTGCGTGCATTCGGTGGCATCGAGCGCCTCGGCCGGTCCGTCCTGGCACACGCGCCACAAGTCATAACCGAGCACGGCGGAGGCCTCGGCGAAAGTCGCCTCGATGATGGGCGAAAGGCTCGCCAGCTGGCCCATCATGCCCACCGATTGAGAGCCCTGACCAGGAAAAACGAACGCAAGTGACATGGGATGGCCTCTAGGCGCTGGAACGGTGGCGAATTATAGCGAGCCGCCCGCAGAGTGCAGCCCCGACGATGAAACCGCTGATGGCTCCGTACAGATGCGCATCGACCACGACCAACGGCGGCTCATGGCCGCCCAGCTGTTCATAAGCGAGCTTGGCGCAGAGACACCCGGCCAAAATCCATCGATCCCAGACCCCATCGATCAGATGCTTCGCCGCCCCCGCGGCCATCACCGAATGGAGGACGCCGGAGGCGCCGACGTACCAGGCTACTCGCGGACTGAACCACCAGAGTCCCGAACTGATGGCCAGCGCGCCCGACAGCGCGATGACCGCCCAATCGACCGGATCGAAGTCGTCGGCGAATAGAGCCCATACCAAGACCAGACCGAGCTCATTCAAGAGGAGATGATGCACATCCAGATGCACCATGTGGGCCGTGAGCAACCGCCACCACCCCCCGGCCGCGATCCCCGCGCGGTCGTAACGCAATAATGCGCCGACACCGTCACCCAGACCCAACAGCAGGTCGAACGACACGACCAGCAACAGCAACCAAAGCCAGCGGCCGCGGTCCCATTGCAAAGCGGCGACCCATGCACGGCCACGCGAGGCGGCTGGTTTGGTATCATCCACGGAACTTTTTGAGGTCAACATGCGCAATCGCCAAAGCGGTTTTACCCTGATCGAAATCATGGTCGTCGTCGTCATTCTCGCCGTGCTCGGAGCTCTCGTGGTGCCGAAAATTTTGGAGAACGTCGACAAGGCGCGCGTGACCCGCGCTCAAAGCGATATTCGTGCCATTGAAACCGCACTGGATCTCTATCGGCTCGACAACTTCAAGTATCCGACCACTGAACAGGGTTTGCAGGCATTAGTCAAACAGCCCGCGGACCCCACCATCACCAATTATCGCGCAGGAGGCTACCTGCCTTCCCTGCCGAAAGATCCATGGAACAATCTTTATATGTATGCGAGTCCCGGGACCGATGGGCGCGACTACGACATAACGAGCTACGGTCGCGATGGGAAACAGGGCGGTGACGGTTACGACGCCGACATCAGCACGGCCACCCTCGATCAAAAATAGCGCTTCGGTCCACCGCCGCGCCGCTTTGCGCAGCAAGGGCTTCACGCTGGTCGAGATCCTGGTCGTCGTGGTGATCATCGCGGTGGTCATCTCGCTGACCGTGCTGTCGATCGGGGTCACCGGCCGCGATGCGGGGTTGGACGAGGAGACGCGCCGCATCGAGGGGCTGTTGGGGCTGCTGCACGAGCGGGCCGTGCTCGAAGGGCGCGATTTCGGCTTGCGGCTCGAGCCCACGTCGTACGAGTTCCTCCAGTACGAACCGTTCCGCGACAGGTGGCTGCCGATGAATCAAGACCACGAGTTTCGCCATCGCGAGTTGCCCAAGGGACTGAGCTTCCAGTTGGAACTCGACTCGCAGATCGTCGTCCTCAAACCCGTCGACCCGAACTTGAACAGCGATCAATCACAGCCGACCCCCCAGTTGGCGATTGCTGCCAGCGGCGAGGGCACGCCCTTTCGTCTGACGCTGACCCGCGATCAAACCAAGGCCCAGGCATCGATCGCCGGCGATGCACTCGGCAAGATATCGCGCGAAGGGTCGGATCACCCGAATTCGGATCACGCGGCAAAACACACGTGAATTCGCAGCACTTGCGGGGCTTCACGCTCGTCGAAGTGCTGGTCGCGTTGATGATCGTCGCGATCGGCCTAGCGGCGCTGCTAGTGACCGTGAGCGGCACCGCCCGCACCAGCAGCTACCTGCGCGACAAGACGCTGGCTCAATGGATCGCCATGAACCGGATCACCGAGGTCCGCTTGTCCAGCGGCAACAAATTCGCGCAGAACACCGATACGGCGGAGGTGGATTTCGCGGGACGCACTTGGCACTACGATACCCAGTATTTCGACACGAGCATCAAGACCATGCAGCGCGTGGTGGTGCGCGTCTACGCCGGTGAGACCAAGGTCAAGGGCAATCCCCTCGCGGAGTCCATCAGCTTTTTGGGCAGCGCTCTCGGCACACCCGGCGGCTCCAACATCGACTGGACTCAGGGGAGCACGGTCGCGACCGCGTCCCAGGGGACCCAAGGGACAACGGTGAAGGGCGGTACTCAAGGCAACGTCTCCTCGGGCAACTCCCTGACGCCGACGCCCGTGACTCCGAACACCGCGACGCCAACACCGGTGCAACCATGACGAGCCGACGTGCCTCGATTACCGCCGACGCGGCTCACGCGGATAAGTCAGCCAGGCTGCGCGGCTTCACGCTGATCGAGCTGCTCGTGGCGCTATTGATTCTGGGCATCATGTCGGCACTTGGCTACGGCACGTATCGCAGCGCCCGGCTCTCTGCCGAACGGACCGAGGAGTCGCTGCAGCGCTCGCAGGAAATTGAGTTCGGCATGCGTGTCTTGGTCATGGACTTCGCGCAGATGGCGCCGCGTCCGGTCCGCGACCCCTTGGGCGAGAGCCGCGTGGCCTCGCTCCACGGCAGCCCTGGCAACGGAACCAGCGCCGGCACCGCCAATTCCACGTTGTCATCGTCGAGTTCCAGTTCCGGCATGCATTTCGATTCCGGGCCGGGTTTCAACCCGGGATTCACCTCATCGAGCACCGTCAGCCTGCCGTTGGCCGAATTGACGCGCGGTGGTTGGTCGAACACCGCGGGGCAGCAACGCAGCACGCTGCAGCGCGTGTCCTACGCATTGGTCAATGGGGTGCTCAAACGGAGCTATACGACGGCACTCGATACCGTCCAGGGTACGCAGCCGGTG
>Ga0116226_10003173_pt1 | contig 14481 bp, 15 predicted proteins | sample S1TSphfallax_FD_89692 | JGI IMG/M metagenome (GOLD analysis project Ga0116226, IMG submission 89692) | Host-associated microbial communities from peat moss isolated from Minnesota, USA - S1T2_Fa - Sphagnum fallax MG | ecosystem: Host-associated > Plants > Peat moss > Unclassified | place: USA...
AACAAGCTGCTGGCACCGCTGACGCGCGGCGTATTTGGCGGCCAACCTGTGGCTTGGGCTGCCGCCTCCAATCTGAAAGCAGTATTGCCGCGCGTGATTGCGGTGGTGCGACCCGACGCAGTGGACGCGCAGCCGCTGGCGGCGCTGCTGCGTCGCGCCGGCTGCGAAGTCCTGCTCAGTACGGACGCCTCGCGCGGCATGGGCGCGAGCCTGGCGGCCGGCGTCGCAGCCAGTCGGGCGGCGGCGGGCTGGGTAGTGGCGCTGGCCGATATGCCCTGGCTGCAGCCGGCCACCATCGCCGCAGTGGCCGCAGCGTTGACAAGCGACACCGCGTTGGCCGCGCCGCGCTACCATGGCCAGCGTGGCCACCCGGTCGGTTTCGGACCAGCCTACGGGGCGGAACTCGCACAGCTGGACGGCGACAGGGGTGCGCGCGCGATCCTGGCGCATCATGATAGACTGCATTGGATCGATACCGACGACAGTGGTGTACTCGACGATGTCGATACGCCGACGGCACTTTGATGGTCGAAGCGCCGTCTCAGGGGCACGCGCCCCGCCTCGAAATTTTGTTGCTGGATTCGCCTGCGTTATGGACAGCGTCGACCTGGAAGTTTTACAAGCCGCGGTAGCCTGGCACCATGCCGGCTACCCCACCTTGCTTGGTACCGTCGTCAAAACCTGGGGATCAGCACCGCGCCCGCCCGGTTCCATGATCGCGCTGCGCGGCGACGGTCATATCAAAGGATCGATCTCCGGTGGCTGCATCGAAGACAGTCTGATCGATCAGCTGCGCGAGGGCAGCTTGCGGCCGTCGCTGCCGCAAACGCTGACCTACGGCATCAGCGCCGACGAAGCACACCGTTTTGGCCTGCCCTGCGGCGGCACGCTGCAAGTCGTGCTGGAGCCCGTAACCGATCGGTCCCAATTGGACGCCTTGCTGGATGCCGTGCTGAACCACAGGATCATCACGCGTACAGTGGCCCTCGATACCGGCGTTGCGCAATTGAGCAGCGGCGAACTCGCCCCGCACCCGGTCTATGATGGCGAACGCATGATCACCAGCCATGGTCCGCGGCGGCGTCTGCTCATTATCGGCGCGGCACAGGTCTCGCGCTTTCTGGCCAATATGGCCTTGGCGCTCGACTACCGCGTCATCGTGTGCGATCCCCGTAGCGAGTATCTCGACGAGTGGGATATCGACGGCGTCGAATTATCGCGCGAGATGCCGGACGACCTGATTCTGCGGCTGCAACTCGATCCGCACAGCGCAGTGGTGGCCCTCACGCACGACCCCAAGCTCGACGACATGGCCTTGCTCGAGGCCTTGAAATCGCCCGCCTTCTATGTCGGCGCGCTCGGTTCGCGCCTGAACAATGCACGCCGCCGCGAACGGCTGGCGCTGTTCGATCTCAGCCATGACGAAATTGCCCGACTGCATGGGCCGGTCGGACTCGATCTTGGCGCGCGCACACCGCCGGAAATCGCCGTCGCCATTTTGGCCGAGATCACCGCAGTCAAGAACGGCGTGCGGGTCGCCGGCAGCGAGCGTTTGCGCGTGCCGGTTGCCTATCAGGCGGTAGCGGGATCGGGCGGCACGGCCAGCAGCAGCGTGTGTGGCTTGCCTTAGGCGAATATCCCTTAAGCGAGCCGCCCTTGAGCGGATCAACGCCCGCCAGCAAGGCGTGCGCCCATGACCTGCATGCTGGGTCGTCAGCCGAACATCGATTGCCAGCCAAAAACCATGCGCAAAGCGCGCCAGTGGCTTGGTAAGCCCTCAAGTACGGACGCAGCGTGACTCAGGATGCGACAAATCGTAAGAATTTGTTGCGACGCAATATTTACCACTTGATTTGATCAGTGTTAACCCTATACTGTCACCTAGGTATTTACCCTAGGTCTCTAGGGCAACACGAATTATCTCGAAAAGCAGGTGCTGCGATGAATTTTCATACTAGAAAGTGGGTCAAGCCCGAAGATCTGAATCCCAACGGGACCTTGTTCGGCGGCAGCCTCTTGTGCTGGATCGACGAAGAAGCCGCGATTTACGCGATGTGTCAGCTCGGTAACGAGAAGATCGTCACCAAATTCATGTCCGAAATCAATTTCGTCAGCTCTGCGCGTCTGGGCGACGTGATCGAACTCGGCATGACTGCCACCCATTTCGGCCGCACCTCGATCACAATGCGCTGCGAAGTGCGCAATAAGATTACGCGCAAGAGCATTTTGACGGTGGAAAAACTGGTTTTCGTCAATTTGGACGCCAACGGCGAACCGGCGCCGCACGGTAAGACGGAAATCACGCCGGCCCAGAACACCTCGCCGGAAATCGTCGCCGAGCCCGCCGCCGTGGCGCCGGCCGCGCGTCTCGCCAACACAGTGTTGGCACGCGCCGCCGCGCTGGCCTGAGCCGACGCGCTGGCGGCCCGGCCGCCAGCCGCGTCAGGCGGGGCGTTCGAACAGATAGTGGACCACGCCCCATTCGTTGCCCCCCGCATAGCCGAATAGTTCGGCTACTGCCATATAGAACATGCGCCAGCGCTGAAACCACTGGCGCGCGTCATGCGAGCCGTATGTGCACTCGAAGAGGGGCAGGATCTGCGCGCGGGCGCGATCCATATTCCTCAGCCAGTCGTTCGCGGTACGCTCGTAGTGCGTTCCGCTGACCCACCAGTGCTGCGCCAACTTCAGATCCTCCTGAAAATGCGCGAACAGCGCCTCGGACGGCATGGTGCCGCCGCGAAAGAAGTATTCGGTCATCCAGTCGCTACGGTCCTTGACCTCAAACGGATAAGCCAGCAAGCGATGGGCAAAGACGTGCGCAAACAGCTTGCCGCCCGGCTTCATCCAACTCGCCAGCTTGGCAAACAGCGCACCGTAATTCTTCATATGCTCGAGCATCTCGATCGACACCACGCGATCAAAGCTGGTGCGCATGCCCAGCGTGGCAAACTCGAAATCAACGATATCGCCGGTGACGATGCGCAGATTCTTCAGGCAGCGCTGGGCAGCCTGACGCTCGATAAACTCGCGTTGCCCATGGGAATTCGAAAGCCCCACCACCTGCGCATTCGGATAGCGCTCGGCCAACCACAACGACAGTGAGCCCCATCCGCAGCCCAGATCCAGGATACGCTGGCCATCCGCCAGTTGAGCCCGTTCGGCATACAACTCCAGCATGGCCTCTTCGGCCTGCGCGAGCGTTTCCCGCCCGCTCGGATAGAGGCAGCACGAATACTTCAAACGGGGGCCAAGATGCGCGTCAAAGAATGCCGCCGGGACTTCGTAGTGCTGACTGTTGGCCGCCTCGGTATCGATTGCGATCGGGCTTTTACGCAGCGTCTCGAGCAAGCGATTGAAGCGCTGTGAGCGTAGCTCTCCGTGGTCCAGCCCTTCCGCGCGCAAACGCTGGCGCATCAGTGCGCGCATGCCCATGCGCGCCAGCACATCGGGGATCCAGCCGCGTTCGCACAATTCGATGACGGATAAGCGGCGGCGCGACTCGGCTTGACCGGCGGAAAACGAAGTACTCAAGTACGACTCCTTATCGACGATAATCTGCTGCCCCGGCCTTGTGGCAGGCGGCGGGCACGCGTTTCAGCGCTTGGGCGGCCAGGGAATGAAAGCACTGGTCGTGCGCATGTACTCGGCGTAATCCGGACGGTTGCGCGCGGTTTGCGCTTCGGTCGGCGGAATACCCGACACTTTGAGCAGCAGCCACGCCATGACCACCGGTGGCAATAGCGTCAGCCACAGCCACGGGCTGGTCAGCGCCAACAGGGTGTAGGTCAACCAGTGCACACACTCGAAAAAGTAATTGGGGTGGCGCGAATAACGCCACAGACCGCTGCGGCAGACTTTGCCGCGTTGAGTCGGATCCGCCTTGAAGCGGCGCAGCTGGTCATCGGCCAGCCCCTCGCCGACGACCGCAATCAACCAGATCAATACGCCGGGCAGCAGCGGCCACCGCGCCGCCGGTGCGGGAAGGTAGGCAACGACCAGGAAACCCGCTGATAACAGCATCGAAAACACGGCTTGCAACTGGTAAAACCCCAGCATCTTGCGCCCCGCCGCGGCGCCCCATTCAGCCCGCAAGCGTGCATAGCGGCCATCCTCGGGGTGTCCGGCGTTACGGCGCCACAAATGGGTGCCCAAACGTATGCCCCAGGCGCCCCCCAACACCGCCAATACGCCCCGCATCAATCCATCACCCGTACCCAGGGCACCGTCAATGATGGCCAGCAAGCCCAAGGTGTAGGCCCAGATCGCGTCTATCATGCCGGCATTGCGGGTCCGCAACTGCCAGGCCCAAGCCACCAAAAAAATCACGAACAAGGTGGCGTAACCGATCAAAAACACCCAGGCCGGATGCATAGCGAGTTCCTTGTTATTCGAGCCGCGCGTACGGCATGGTTCGGGCAGACGTAGCGCGGCCGGTCCGGCACGGCTCGCGGCATCCTGCATGTGCTTATGCGTTATACGCGCCGATACGGCATTCGGATGCGCAAACGCGATGCAAATACCGCAGAGAGATGATCCAGTGGGCTGGTGAAACGGCCGGATCCAAAAGAACACAGCCGCGTTTCGCGGCTGTGCGGGTTCCGGCGAAATGCCGGGATAGTGCGCGCTCGCGGCGCGCGGATGAAACAAATTTTAGGTTTAACCTTGCCGGGCTGAGGAGTGCACCGGCAGGTATGCGCATTAAATCAACGCGTTAAATCAACGCATTAAATCAATAAAGGCAGGCCCTCGACCAACACCACGGCGCATAGCATGCCAAGCAAGGCACCCACCACACGGAGTGTATTCAAGGTTAACTTCGAGGCCACTGGGATCGCGCCAAAGAACAGCGCACCGGCAAGTGCCATCGGGATCAAAAGTATCAAATCCGTTAAGGTCAGCGTGTTCATGATCCGTCTCCCACCTTGTTATGAATTCAGTATAGAAGACGGTCCGCCAAATGAAAGCCGTATTTCGGCCGCAGCAGGACGGGGCGGGGCAGATCGAGCATTTCACCGCTCGGCGAACCCGATATTGCACCGCGCCATTGAGTCTGCATATGTGTCCGCTCAGCTCGGGCGGCCGTCAGCGCAGCCCCATGTTGCGCTGCGCTGGCGAAGCGCCTTGTTCGAGGTTCATCGCATCTGAATCAGGATTATTCTTAAAATACTGGGCGACGGTGGTTGACCGCCTTGGCCGACGCGTTCGGTTCGCCCGGATACAATATTGTGTGCTCGAACCGACAAGTGGATGTGCCATGCAGGACAAGCTGACCCAACAACAAATCGCCACGCTGCAGGAGCAGGGTTTCGTGGTGGTACCCGGGATGATCGCGCCGGACCGCATTGCCGCGCTACGGCAGCGGGTCGAGCAGCAGCTGGCGGAGCATGCAGCGCCGCTGGAATACGAGGCGGATCTGCGCTATCCCGGCGCGCCCGCGTCGCGCGACTCGCACGGCGGCGATACGGTACGGCGTCTGCTGGATGCCTATATGCGCGACCCGCTGTTTGCTGCTTGGGCCAGCGCGCCGGAAGTCAGCGCGTGGCTACGCCAGTATTTCGGCACCGAGGTCTGGTTGTCGCGCGCGCACCATAACTGTGTCATGACCAAACACCCGACTTACGGCAGCTTGACCGGTTGGCATCGCGATATCCGCTATTGGTCGTTTGAACGCGACGATCTGGTTTCGACCTGGCTCGCACTCGGGCCGGAAACCGCTGAGAACGGCGGCTTGTGGTTTGTGCCCGGTTCGCACCGGATGCGCTTTCCGCCCGAAGCCTTCGATCAAGCCAAATTCTTCCGCGCCGACCTGCCGGAAAACGCGGCCCTGATCGAGCGCGCTTATGCACCGACGCTGGCGCCGGGCGACGTGGTGTTTTTCCACTGCAATACGCTGCATTCGGCCAGCCAGAATGCAAGCAACGCGGTCAAATTTTCGATGGTCTTCACCTACCACGGCGCACTCAATGCGCCGCTGCCAGGCACCCGTTCGTCGGCCAAGCCCGAAGTCGCGGTTTAAGTCGATATCGCACCGCGCGCAACCCGTTTCATCGGGTCGCCGCGGCTTTGTGGCATCATGCACTCCCGCCGGCCTGTGCCGACGCCCGTATTTCTAACCCGCGTCGCCGGCGCCCCCCCTTTTTCAAGTCAAACTCGCATGGCCATCAAATCCACCATTTTCAAAGCGGAATTGCAAATCGCCGACATGGACCGCCACTATTACGCGGACCATGCGCTGACGATCGCCCGCCATCCGTCGGAAACCGACGAACGGATGATGGTGCGCCTGGCCGCCTTTGCGCTCTATGCCGATGAGCGGCTCGAGTTCTGCAAGGGCTTGAGCGATGTGGACGAGCCGGACCTCTGGCGGACCGATCTGACGGGCCGTATCGTCGAGTGGATAGACGTCGGCCAACCCGATGATCGCCGATTGCTGAAGGCATGCGGGCGTGCCGATCTGGTTCGTGTGTGCGTTTATTCCGGTCGCGTCGCCGATCTGTGGTGGCAGCCGATCCAGGGCAAGCTCGAACGGGCCCGCAACCTCAGTGTCATCAGCCTGGCCGACGGCACTGCGGCGGCTCTGGCCAAACTCGCACAACGCACCATGCGTTTGCAATGCACGATCCAGGAAGGCCAGATGTGGATGGGCGCTGCCGACACCGATCCCGTGCCGGTGGAATGGACTGTGCTGAAAGAGGCCAATCCGCGCTAAGCATGTCGCTTTGTCGCGGCATCCGCTTCAGTGACTCAGTAGGTATAGCTCAAGGTCAGCGTCGAGGTGGTTTGCCGGTGGCTGATGGTGACGGGGCTATGCGCGGCACTGCCCTGCAACTGGGCCAGCTTGCAATTGGCGCTGGCGATCCAGTGCTTGGTGATCAGATAGTCCGCTTCCAGGCTCAGATAATCCGAGGCAACCCCGCCATGCGCCGCATACGGTGTCAGGCCGGAAGCCTCGCTTTGCGCCGGTGTGATGCCAAAATAGGTCTCCTGATACTGCCGATTACCCCAGGTGATGCCGGGGCCCGCGCTGAAATACCACTGACTGCCCAGCGGCAGCGTGACGATGGCATTAGCGTCCGCCACCAGGCCTTCCGCATGTCCGCCCACATCCTGCGCGGCCGAGGTGGACACCGTCAATGCCGATAGCGTGTAAGCGGCGAACAGCTTGGCGCGCGGCGTCATCGGCAACTCGGCCAGCCCGTTCAAGCGCGCTGCATCGCTGGCGCGCCGCTCAGTCATGTCGTACTGCAGCGCCAGTCCTGCGCTCCAGTTCGCGTTATTGATGAAATACACGCCCAGTGGCAAGTCCTGCTTAGCGAACCAGCGATTCTTGTATTCGATATCGACGGCGGGTATCGGTGTCAACGCCAATGCCCGAGCACCCGGATAGCGCGGCAGCGCTTCGATGCCCGCACCCAACGTAATGGACCAGTCGGGTAGTGTGCCAGCGGCAGGGCTTGCGGCATCGTCGGCGACCGCCCAAGGCGCGCATAAGAGTGTGACAACGAACAGACCCACGCGGCCCGCCGGTTTATAAAAAGAATGCATGCAGAGACTCGGCGGCTGTCGCCAGATGATGGGGAGACGCGATCTTGTCACAGGCCGTGCCCTTCGTGCACGATTTCACCTGAACCCGGAATCGGGTTCGACGCGACGCGCGTGGTACTCGGATCGGCGCGCCTTCGCAAACGAAAAGAACAAAAAAAACCCGCTCACGTGGAGCGGGCTGAATCCATATCAGGAGGAGACATGGAGGAGACGACTCAACTATAACCGAACTCATGGTGCAACGCAACAGGTAACCTAGGGTTTTCCTGTGTGTTGTAAATTAGCAACATTTTGAGCCGGTGACGAATTCGTCCGATTTCGGCCTTTCCCTGCTGCGGCTTGCCTGACGGGGCGCCAAGCAAGGGTTTGGAGGTGGTGATAAAGTGCGCGTCTGACCCGATTGATAGCCGGACGCGCAGGGCACACCGCCCACTGCGCACCGCAGCCAACGATGCCGAAAACCATGACCGATGCTGTAGCAGAACTCGAACAACGCCTGGCGCTGTTCAGCGACGACGCGCGCCGCGCGTTGCTGCGCCAGGGCCTGCGCGGAATCGAAAAGGAAAGTCTGCGCGTCAGCCGAGACGGCCAGCTCGCCCACACCCCGCATCCCTTGGTTTTAGGTTCCGCCCTGACGCATCCGCAGCTCACGACCGATTACTCTGAAGCTCTGCTGGAAATCATCACGCCGGCTCAACCGGATGCGGCATTGACCCTGGCGTCGCTCGATACTTTGCACCGGCATGTCTATGCCAAACTCGATGACGAGATTCTGTGGAACGAGTCCATGCCCTGCGCATTGCCCTCGGACGACGAGATTCCGATCGCTGAATACGGCAGTTCGAACATCGGTCGCCTCAAGCACGTCTACCGCCAGGGTCTGGCATTGCGTTATGGCCGTTCCATGCAGTGCATCGCCGGCATCCACTACAACTACTCGCTGGACGAAGCCGTATGGCGCGTTTTGCGTGAAGCCGAGGGTGTCACGAGCGACATCACCGCCGATCAGTCGAGCCGTTACCTGGCCTTGATCCGCAATTTCCGCCGTTATAGCTGGTTGCTGATGCTGTTGTTCGGTGCCTCGCCCGCCGTCTCCACCCAATTTTTACGCGGTAAGCCTCATCGTCTGCAGCAACTGGATCCGCATACCTTGTACTTGCCCTATGCGACCAGCCTGCGCATGAGCGATCTGGGTTATCAGAATAATCCGGCACAAGCGGGTATGTCGCCCAGCTACGACACCCTGGCCGATTACGTTCAAGGCCTGGCGCAAGCCGTGAGCCAGCCGCATCCGGCCTATGAAAAAATCGGCACCAAGCGCGATGGGCAATGGATACAAATCAACACCCATGTGCTGCAGATCGAAAACGAGTTCTATTCGACCATACGGCCGAAGCGGGTGGTGCGCTCGGGCGAACGCCCCATCCACGCGCTGGCCGACCGGGGCGTGCAGTATGTGGAAGTACGCTGCCTTGATATCGATCCATTTGAGCCCACCGGACTGAACCTCAGCACGGCACGCTTTATTGACGCCTTCTTGTTGTTCTGCGCGTTGCAACCCAGCGCGCCGCTGCCGGCTGCCGCTGTCAGCGAGGCCAATGCCAACTTTGCTCAAGTGGTCAGCGATGGCCGTCGTCCGGGATTGATGCTGCAACGCGACGGTCAGCCCATTGCCCTGGTCGATTGGGCGGCACAACTGTTCGATCAAATCGAAATGGTGGCGCGCGTGCTGGATTCTGCCGCGCCGACTCCCACGGTAACGGCGACGGACGGCGTCGAAGAGACCCATTGCGCAGCGCTGGCCAAACAACGCGCGAAGCTGGCGGATCTGTCATTGACGCCGTCGGCGCGCGTGTTGCAGATGATGCGCGAACAGCAACTCAGCTTTGAACAATTCGCCCTGGATCTGAGCCGTCAGCACGCAGCGTATTTCAAGTCGCGCCCACTGAATGCCGTGCAAAATGCGGTGTTCGAACAGATGGCAGCCGCCTCGCTGGCCGAGCAAGCGCAACTGGAACGCGACGACACGCTCTCGTTCGATGCCTTCGTCGACGCGTATCAAAAACTCGATTTACCGGCGCCCTTCGATCAGTTGGTGTCGCACGTCGCCACGCCTCACTGAACACAGCGGGCTTATTTGACTGCGCTCGTCGTTGCCGTCACGCCGTGGCTGTCGGCGGTGAGCGCACCGCTACGCTGCCAACCACCCCCCAAGGCTTCGATCAGGCCGACCGAGGCGATCATTTGATTGCCTCGGGCGGCGATCCATTGCTTGTGCGCGGTGTCGGCTGTCACCTGCGCGGCCATCACCGATAGATAGGTTCCGGTTCCGGCCTGATATTGATTCAATGCAATCTGCAAGGCCTGATCACCGGACTCGGCCGCTGCCTGGTCCAGTGCGACTTCTTGTTGCAGGATGCGCAGTGAGGCCAAATTGTCTTCGACATTTTGGAACGCCGACAACACGATCGCGCGGTAATTCGCCACCTGCTGATCATAGCCGGCACGCGCCGCTTTCACTTCGGCATCACGCAAGCCGCCATCAAACAACGTCGCTGCCAATTGCGGTCCGAGCGACCAAACGCGTGCCGGCGCCGTCAGCCAATTGCTGAAGTTGCTGCTTTCGAAGCCGCCGCTGGCAGACAGGGTCAAGGTCGGATAGAACGCAGCAATCGCAATCCCGATTTGCTCGTTGGCGGCGGCGGCGGTGCGCTCGGCCGCTGCCACATCGGGACGTCGTTCGAGCAAGGTCGAGGGCAATTGAGCCGGGATCGCGGGCGGGCTTGCGTTGAATGGCGCCACGGCGACAGAGAAGGTCGACGCGGGCTCGCCGACCAGGACCGCGATCGCATGCTCATATTGCGCACGTGCAATCCCATTGTCGACTGCCGCTGCCTGTGCCTGTTGCGCGGTTGAGCGCGCCGTCAATACATCGGAGCGCGCCGCCACGCCTTGCTTGTACTGATTAATGGTGATATCCAACGTCTTCTGATCGGCGGCGGCAATACCATCCAACAGATGTTGCTCGGCGTCGAGTGCACGCAACTGAAAATAATCTTGGGCAAGCGTGCCTTGTGCGGACAACTGCGCATTGGCGAGCGTCGCCGCTGCGCCTTGTGCGCTGTCTTTTTCACCCGCGACTTGCCGTCGGACTTTGCCCCATAGATCGGGGGCCCAAGATGCATCGAGTTCGGTCGCATACTGCGTGCTGACGCTGCGACCGCCGAAGTTGGTATTGCTCTGGCTCTGTGTGGCCGAGGACGACTGCGAACGGGTTTGGCCCACGCTCAGACCCAGTGTCGGAAAATACGAAGCCTGCGCTTCAGACACCAAAGCTTGGGCCTGAGCATACGCTGCCGCATAAGCGGCAACGGTCTGATTGGATATCGCGACCTTACGTTCGAGGCGGTCAAGTTCAGCATCGTCAAACACCTGCCACCAAGCACCACGCGCAGCGGCATCATCGGGCTGGGCAATCTGCCAGCCAGGTGCTGCCTCCTTGAATTGCGGCGGTACCGCCACCGAGGGACGCTGGTAGTCCGGCCCAACCATGCATCCGCTCAACACCAGACCGGCTGCCATGGAGAGCAGGGTGGCCAGGGAGCGCGGTGTTGCAAGTATGCTGGCGGGTCGGGGTAGACGATGGTCTGGTTGCATGAAGAATTCCTGAATGCGCAAAAAGCGATCGCACCGACGCCAGGCCATGCGTCACGCTAGTTCGGACAGCAGAGGATGGCGGTAACAAAAGTGAATCGCTGAGCGCCGATGCCGGTCGCATCGCGTCGGCAGCAGGATACCCGGCTTCGCACGTGCACAGGTTACCCGCGCTTGCCAGCCCTTTACGGCGTGTTACCAACACGGCGGGCAAGCTCGATAGCACAACAACAGCCTGTCAGGTTTCAGTATTTCAACAGCAGTCTGGCGGCTATGGTCACCACAATACCGATGGTGCCCAACAACAACATCAGCCGCAGCAGAGTCATCCCGCGTTGCTGCGATACCCGTGCCTGAGCACGAGGATTAGGGAAAGTTCGCATGATTTCGTCAATATAAGAAGCGTATCGTCAGCGGCTCAGCGACGATGTCGCTTGACCGTTGACGAAAAAAAACCCGCCTGTGGCGGGCATCAACCAAGTGAGTGTTTAACTCACTTCTTGTTGACGGCGTCCTTGAACGCTTTACCGGCAGTGAACTTGACGGTCTTGGCAGCAGCAATCTTGATCGCTTCGCCCGTCTTCGGGTTACGACCGGTGCGTGCAGCACGCTTGCCCGAGCCAAAGCTGCCGAAGCCAATCAGTTGAACCGTATCGCCGGTTGCAACCGCCTTCTTCACCACTTCAAGCAGCGTGTCCAGCGTCTCGCCGGTAAGAGCCTTGCTCGCGCCAGTCTGAGCGGCGACGGCATCGATCAGTTCCTGTTTATTCATAAGGTTCCTTTCTCAGTTTGGGTTGAAACAACGGCATGGTCGCGACGATTATACGTGCTAGGACTATGCCGTCGAGCGGTTGAGGTATTTGGCGAAAGCCAGCCGACCGACTTGCGCCGAGCGATTCGATACCAACGCACGCCCGTACGTTACCACGGCGGGCTTGCTATGATAACCACCTACGGAGCCATATTCGACGGGGGGTTCAACAATTTGACCTGATTTTGGGCTGTTTTTGGTCTGAATCACAAAATTGGACCCATCATGCACTGCCGAATCACCCACAAAACCCCCTCTGCGTTGGATTTTGCCAACGGCGCGGCGGCTGGCGCCACACAGATTAGCAGCCCGCTATTCTTTCGGGAATCTTTCAAATTTCCCGTGAGACTCCGGGTCGCCGTGCGCCAAACCGTTGCGATCAAGAACGGCATTTGCATCGAATCGCCTCAACCCCTTCTGCGCTTTGCGACACAAGCCGCTTCTCTTCACTTGCCACCATGCTTACCCATTTGACGCCTGCGCGTCTGCACATGCTGGAAAACGGCGTTGCATTTTCCGCTGACTATGATGATGTGTATCACAGCAAAGCCGGAGGTATCGGCCAAGCGCATCATGTTTTTCTCGGCGGCAACGATCTGCCGCGACGCTGGGCCGCACGACAGCAGTTCACCATACTCGAAACTGGCTTTGGCCTGGGTGTGAATTTTCTGACCACCTGGGCCAGCTGGCAACGCGACGCGCAGTCGTGCACGCACCTGCATTTTGTTTCAATCGAGAAACATCCGTTCTCACGCGAGGATCTGGCGCGTTACTGGCATAGCGAGCATGACGAAGTACATGGCCAGGGCGACGATGAGGCCGGCCTCGACGCACACGCCCATCGTCTGGCGAGCGAGCTGATCGAGAGCTGGCCCAGTTTGATGCCGGGCATACACAGGCTCAGTTTTGATCAAGGGCGCGTCACCCTGACCTTGGCGTTCGGCGATGCGCTCGATATTTTGCCCAACCTGGTGTTGCGCGCCGATGCCTTCTTTCTGGATGGCTTCTCACCGGCGAAGAATCCGGAACTCTGGAGTACGCCTATCTATAAGGGGCTGACGCGCGTGGCGGCTCATGGCGCATCGATTGCGACGTACACCGTATCATCGGCTGTCAGGCACGGTCTGAATCAAGCGGGATTTCAAGTCGATCGTGCCGAAGGCTATCAATTCAAACGCGATATGCTGATCGGTCGTTTCGTGCCGCGCTATCGGGTACGCCGCCACGAGCCGCCAGCGCCATTCGCGCAAAATCACCCGCACGCGCAGCGTCACGCGATTGTGATTGGGGCTGGCATGGCAGGGTGTGCGGCGGTAGCGGCCCTGGCCACACGGGGCTGGCAAATCACATTACTGGAACGGGGTCCTGAGCCGGCGACGGCAGCGTCGGGTAATCCGGCAGGGGTGTTTCATCCCATCATCACGCGTGACGACAGCTATGCCGCGCGTTTATCGCGCGGCGGTTTTTTCTTCGCGCTGCACAATTGGTCGCGCTTGCGGCGTCGGGGTTATACGATAGAAGGTCAGGATGACGGCATTCTGGTCTGCGCGCAAAGTGACGAAGAATGGCTGTCCATGCAGGCGCTGCAAGCAGCGCATCCGCTGCCGCCGGACTACGCGCTGCTATTGGACAAACACCAGGCGCAGACAGTGCTCGGCGTGACGCCGAATCATGGCGGTTGGTATTTTCCGCGCGGCGGTTGGATTGCGCCCGCGGCCTTATGTCGCGCTCAACTCGATAGCGCGGGTGCGGCCGTGCGTCGCCTTTATCACTGTGATGCCCACAGTCTGGTGCATCGCGAGGGCATCTGGCATGTGCTGGATCATGCACGGGGCCTTTTGGCTCAGGCGCCCATCGTGATACTGGCCAACGCGCATGATGCCGCTCGCCTGAGTGGCCAGCAGCAGATCCAGACCGGCTCAATACGCGGCCAATTGAATCTGGTACCGGCGGCGGCCGATCTCAAACACCCCGTGATCGGTGATGGCTATGTCGTTCCGCTCGACACCCAGCGCTGGCTGACCGGTGCAAGCTACGACGTCGACGATATGGATATATCCAACCGTGCTTCCAGCCGTGCTGAGAACCTTGCTCGTTTGCGCGCTTTACTGCCGGAGCTTGCTTCGGATTTTGATACGGACATAGCCGATCTGGCTGCACGAACCGCATTTCGATGCGTGGTCTCCGATCGCATGCCGATGATAGGTGCACTGGCCGACGAAGCCCAGGCCCTGGCATCCATCTCGTCTTTGCGCGGTGCGCACCTGGCTGACCTGCCACGCCGGCCAGGTCTGTATGGCGCCTTTGCGTATGGCTCACGCGGCTTGATCTGGGCCGGCTTGGGTGCCGAAATTCTGGCTGCTTTGATCGAGGGTGAGCCGGTTCCCGTCGATCGGCGACTGCTTGACGGTGTCGATCCAGCACGCTTTTTGTTGCGCGTCCTGCGTCAAGGTTCGGAGCGCTGATGG